>Ga0335075_10000864_pt1 | contig 51433 bp, 45 predicted proteins | sample Lox_Sample_24_FD_206723 | JGI IMG/M metagenome (GOLD analysis project Ga0335075, IMG submission 206723) | Soil microbial communities from Loxahatchee National Wildlife Refuge, Florida, United States - Lox_Sample_2.4 | ecosystem: Environmental > Terrestrial > Soil > Wetlands | place: USA... | reverse complement strand
CATTGATGAAACGGCGACTTCGCTCTTCACACATTTCTGACATTGGAAATGCACCTGCGAAGCAGAGAAGTATATTAGTTTCCGTGACAGCATCCGTTCCTGTAGCGTCCAAGCGCGTGACTCCCAGTACGATGCCTTTATCTCTTCTAACAGAGGCGGAGGGAATGCGATAAATTGTAAATTTGCTCTTTCAATAGAGCGCTGAGCTTGTCTTGACCGAGCCCGTAAGCCTGGAAGGCCAGAATCTGCATCCCGGCCAGAAAGGGCAACGATTGTTGCCATAGCGGCGTCATATATCTCATGCATTCGCTCGATCAAATCATGCTTCTGCGACGCATCATCTTGTACGATACAGAGTGCATCGACCCAAAGATATCGCTCGCCTAGTGCTTTAACCAGTTCCATCGCATCCCTAATAGTTTGCGATAGCTGCGATTGCTCGGTACTTAATGCGCCTTGTCGGCCTAAGTAGCTGCGGTTTGCCTTTTTCGTCTGGAAGACGTTGGCTTTACCCCAGACGTACGAGAGAGCAATATACCTTTGACTAAGACTAGCAGACACAAGCCGGTTTTCGACGACATCGATGAGTAAAGTTTCCTTCAATTGATCGGCATACATACTTCCTGTTCGCGTGGGATACCATGTTTCGCGGCTGTTGCAAGCTCTCCCGTGATTCTTCTCACACTCAAGCAGCCATTTGCGTATCAAACTAATAGAAACCCGCTGATCTGAGGAACTAATCAGATGCTGCAGCGGCTCGAGGGGAACCTTGGGAGAGCAAGGTAACCCTGCCAATTCATGCGACTGTCGTATAATAAGGGCATAGTTGTCTGGGCCCAATAGTCCAATACACCCCCTTATAAAGCCAGCATATTCAACACAGAAAACTTTCCACGGATGTCTTATGTCGGGATAGACCGCGTATCTCTTTACGGGTTCTGAACGTGTATCCTCCAGCGAAGGCTCTGGTGGACTCTGTTCCACCTCCGGTTCCACCACTTGACGGATAAATTGACAGAGAGGGCATTCCGGTAGTAAATCTATTAAGGGACCAAAATGCGTGATTTTGAAATCTTCATCTTGAGGGCGTCTTGAGCGAAAGACGGACACAGTATCTTGGCATTTTTTGCAAAGTCGCTGGCTTTTGCTATGTGTACTCTGCGCTATTCCCATTCTTCCTACAATACGCTTTCTGCTAATGCTGGTTCAGATTGGGCTTGAGGAGAAACGACTGGCGTTTAGAGGTATATAATGCGAGAACTCGGGTAACTTAGCAGGATAACCGCAAGGCCCTTCACGATCAAGACGAGGATGTCGTCGCAGGAGACGATGATATTGCGGACCTAGGAGCGGATTGGAGTCGAGGTAGCAGGCAAGGGTTCGAAGGCTCCAGGCTATAGCTAACGCACACTTGCAGATTACCTAAAGCTACGAGCTGCTCTGATCACGTGTCAAACAACCTTAGGCAGGAATGTCAGAATTAGACGCGATTAGATAAGTCACGTACATATAATATTGGCAGCGGATGGCTTATCTTCAGGCGGTTATGCCTGACACTTCATTAATTGTATATTAATTGATTGAGTGATTAAGCATCCAAAATGCTCCGGATGCTCCCCTATATGTAGAGGTATCCCAGCCACCTCAATTATTAGATAATTACCCCATACTATCGCCAGATTACGTAAGCACTCCTGACAAGGAATCGTAAGCCGGATGAAATGATTCACTCCAACGAAGATAAAAGCAATTAAAAGCCCTGCTATGGAAGATTAGTTCTCTACCTCTTTCTATTCCTTCTGCATGCTCAGGAGGTAGATTAATACAAATTCTATTCTACTAATCAATCTTCCGCCTGCCCCCTGTGAGTCGCACTACACGTATAACTGGAACAGCAAAATGAATTTTGCTGCTCTTTGAACTCAGCATTAAGTTTACTCACCTCCTTTGCGATATACTCCTGAATCCTGCAGGAGTAAGGTACAAGCTCAGGACGAGCAACGACGCATTCTCTGCGCCCACAATGACGTCCCTGATGTTGACTCAGCAAGCATCTACTACCCAAGGTGGCGCTGTAGTAGAGTCTTCGCAACCAGCCCAAGTTGTGCCGATGTCAGCGGAGGTAGCGCTCACGAAGAAAGCGACAAAAGAAATGTCCGGCGGTGGTTCTGCCGGCGGTAATTGTTGCGGAAATTTTGTCGGCCATACTGGTGTCGAACTCGGTGCTTGCCTTTGTCGTACCCATGGGGATGGGTGCTTGGGATCTCTAGCTTGTTGTGTATTGGTACCTTTGGTATGCGTGACGGGTGCAATCTTGGTAAGATTCTAGGAATGCTCCAATTTGAAGTTCAACTAACCAGCCAAGGGCGTCCTTAATTGCGTAACCTGCGGTTGTTGCAGTTCATCTCATCAGGCTAGTACCACGTAAGTAATATCGCTAAAGTCATTACCTACTTCTCTTTAACTGAAGATACAGATACACCACTACAACCTCCACAATGGGTGGCTATACATCGCATACAACTACGACACGCCATTACATGTAATGTACCGTAGGGTTAACTCGTCGCATGAAGGTGCGGGCGTTGGATAATTTGGGCAGCTGAGTATTGCGAGGCCATCGAAGCCTACAGTAATGACTCGGGGTTTCAAGGAAGTCCATACTTTATAAATCTGTCTGTAGATATAGTGAATTCAATTGCGGTTTCCATGACTGATATATCTGGTTGCCTAGCTCTTTCGAAAATATTGCATATTTGACGACCTTATCAAATGCTTGCCAGTGCCTATTTATATAAACTCAAAAGTTTCTGGTGTTACTGGTCTCATTATTGAAGCGTCACTCTACAGTGGAGATCGTAGCTCCATGCTGAGACATCAGAAGGATGTTCTGAGGGCGAATTGAGGATGATGGCTCAGCTATAGGGTCAGGAGGCCCTGAGACTTAGGAAGCCTCGTCTCTTCAGCAATCCCAGACAGAACAAAAGTGACAGAGATTAGAATAGCCCATATTCTCGAGACTGGTGCTCCATTGAGGAGGTAGTCGAGCCTGACCAAGGAATTAGCGGCTTCTGGTACCGAAAAGGGGTGTGGATTCAACATTAGCTCAAATAGCCTCTTTTGCACCACTGATTTTAACTAGCAAACAACAATTTTCGTCAATACTCTTCACTGGTCTTAGAAGCAGAGTCAACATCATGATCCAAAACGTCTTTCAACTATGGAGTATAGCCTGCCATTTTTGCCAATATAGATAAGGCTAAAGACAAGGCCGCATTAATACTTTAAGTAGAACGACACGGCAACGAACGGGACCACCTTCCTTTAACCTTTGCTAGTACGCTGTCAGAAAAGGGGACAGTTCAGAATCCACGATGGTACAAAACAGGGTTCCGCTCTCTGGGCCTTGCGTCGTTAGGCCCTCCGGGCATAGGATACTCGTACGCACCCAACCTGCACTCAGGATCGTTGGTCAAGGTGTGGTGCCATGCGGGCTCGTCTAGTAACGATTATGCAGTTATTACTTATACTTGTATCAACCATTGACTAAAATGCTGCTTACCTCGCTCAACGCGATATGGTTTCCCTGGATCCAACCATTTATGTAGCACTAGGAAAGCTCCTGTATGCCCGTTGTCACCTGCCAAATGTCGAGGCGTCTTTCCGTCATTATTTTTTGCCATACCATCTGACCCTGCCTCAAGCAATAATCGAACCACCTCTTTGTGCCCAGCTTTAGCCGCTAGATGCAATGCTGTCTCCCCAAATGAGTTTTTGTAATTGGCATTTGCTCCTTGATCCAACAACATCTGTACTTCAGCCAAACGTCCATATGTAGCTGCTGTATGTAACTTAGTATTCAGCATATACTCCATATCTTGAAGACTTTTCCTTCTGTCCGTAACCCACTGAATGACAGCTTCCTGGTCATTTGCTACAGCCCAAGAATAAGCCTTTGTCAAGTCAAAATCGGGCGCTGTTGTGTCGAAACCATTTTCCTTCAAGATCTGTAAGACCTTTAATCTTTCAACGTTGATTGCTTTGCTAAGGAGGGGCTTCTCTCCATGCTGTTTAGTGATTTCCCCTTGCGTAGTACTAAGGTTATTGTCAGTAATGGCCATCTTCTAATAGAGTATTATTCATAATAACATACATTTGTTCAGTAAAATAGATATTGTTAACAATAGGGCTATCGCTATGGCCAGCGTTATTAGCAGTGGCAAGCTTATTGCTAATGTTGGGGTCACTGCTGGAAGTAGGGTTATTGCAAGTGACAAAGTTGCCGTAATTGATGAAGTTATCACTAACGCCAATGTCTGGGTTATCGCTAATGTATATGTTATCGTTAATGTCAAGGTTATTGTCAGTGGTAGGGTCACAATCAGTGTCGGCATTATTGGCAACGACGGCGTTACCGTCAGTGACAGGATTATCGTCCGTAAATAGCTTCAGGAGAGCCCCTGCACGCCCGTGATCGCCTGCAAGATGACGAGGTGTCTTCCCAAAAGTATTTTTTGCCCCACTATCCGCCCCTGCCTTTAGTAGCAATCGGATCATCTCACTGTGCCCACCCATAACTGCTATATGTAACGCTGTCTCCATAGACGAGTTTTTCCCATTAACATTTGCTCCTTCATCTAACAACATCTGTGCTATAGCTAGACGGTTATATTTAGCTCCTGCATGTAATGCGGTGTTCAATATGTATTGCGACTCTTGAACACATGTTCCTCTGGTTATGATCCATCGAGTGACATCTTCTTGGTCGTTTGCCACAGCCCAGAAAAGAGCTTTTCTCCAATTAAGCCTGGACGCCGTTGTATCGAAACCATTTTGGTTCAGGACTTGTAAAGCGTTTCGGCCTTGGGTCTGAACCGCTTCGCTGGGAGGTTGTTCAATGATAGTCTGTTGTGCGGCACTAGAGTCATCGTCAGCAATGACCTTCTTTTAGTAAGAGATAACTCTGGGTAGCACACCTTTCCCCAATGATGTGGTAATCATTAGTGACAGAGGTCCTCTTGTCAATGAGAGATCGTTTCTTGCCCCAGCCAAGTCTCTTGTCCAAGAAAGCCGAGAGCTTGCCTGATTTACCCATTACTCAAAGTTAAGTTTCGTAGTTGATACACTATTAAAGCCACCAAGGTTCCTGGATTGTACAATCAGATTAGCTAATTCGAATGTCTTTGGACGGTAGTGCAGCTTTGTTGAAGAGGTTCGGGCCAAACGGGACCGAGCTGGTGCTGTAGGCACTCTTTTCTGAAGTGGACGCTCCACTGGAACACGAGAGTTCTAGAATCGCGAAACAAGAGTATAGATGGATTGCTTTATTGAAAGTCTAAAGAGACCAGAGCCTAAAATGAAAGACAATCCACGACATTTACCTCTCATCACCTTAATTAACGCAAGGCTACGGAGAACGCCGTCAACGGGTGAGACTACAGGGTACGATATCTGATGTTTAACGATCTCAACCGCTTCCGCACGCAAACTCAACGTGGCTAAAGAATGTTCGCTCTGCGAAACGATTCTCTCTCAGCGCTATGTATATTTGTTGGATGTCCACTTCTCAGCCCCTGAGACCTCACGTGATGCTACGCTAGTATACCAGTTTCTGCGGTACCTAACAACGTCCTTATCTTTTCCTCAATGTCACCTCCACGGCAAAACCGCAGTTATAGCTATCGTCCACTCTCTGTTGTTCGGAATGAAATCCGACTATTGCTTTTGAAACCTGGTGGGTCTTACGATCGTCTCAGCTGTATCCTTCGTCATGTCTCTTTGGATGACAATCCAAAATACACGGCATTATCATATGCCTGGGGTAATCCGGATATCACACGTCCAATTAGCCTCGACGGCTATTGCGTTGATGTCACCACCAATTTGAAGTCAGCACTGCTGCACTTACGAGAGAAAACTCAGGAGAGGACATTTTGGATTGACGCCGTATGTATCAACCAAAGTGATCTCGCGGAACGCAACCAACAAGTCCTTCGTATGCGTGATATCTATCGAAAGGCTGAAAATGTAGAAGTCTGGCTGGGGCCAGGAACACCTCAAAGCCATTTAGTTATGTCGCTAGTTGAGGAGCTAGGCAGGGTGCCAGAACGAGTCGATGAGTGGCTCTCGCACGGCTTACACAATGAGTATACGGACCAATTCACGGCAATATTTGAGAGACAGGGAGTTAATGTGTTGAAAGGGCTTGATGATCTATTCTGTTGTTCATGGTGGAAGCGAGTCTGGGTTGTCCAAGAGGTATCTGTCCCGACACAAGAAAAGGTTCGCGTCAGCTGGGGTCGACGTACAGTAGATTGGACTAATGTATTGACCGCCGCATATGCGGTCGATCACTGCTGGTTTTTGATCTGCAAAAAAATCGAACGGCGTTATCCGAAAGAAGCTTACGAAGGATTTGGAAATGGTATCAGGTTAGCTCAATGTCGTAAAGAGAGAGCAATCTACCCTTCATTCAAGCTCCTGGACCTAATGCATCAACATCGGGACTGCGAAGCATCGGATCCAAGAGATCATCTCTACGGTCTTTGGGGTCTAGCAGGAGACTCACAAGAGTTGGGCGTTCTTATAGATTACTCGCTATCGCCACAGTGCATCTTCAAAGATTTCGTTAGGTCTGTGATAATTGGGACCGGTTCACTGGACGTTCTCTGCGCTTGCCAACAACCAAGGAAACTGGAAGGCCTACCGTCTTGGGTGCCTGACTGGAGCGTGCCCCGTCAGGTGAGTGTTTTATGTGTCAACGAGCGCTACTGTGGGGGCGACACCTTCCCCGGATGTCCGTCTAGACATTTTGAGAAATACCAAACGGCCAGGGAATTCCGAGCCGATGCATCTTTCTTATACGACATGGATGTTCTCATCGTGAAAGGGTTCATTCTGGGTCAGCTCGTCAGCCTTGGAAATGTTGATACTGAAGGCTTGACTTTTGAGGAAATCAACACTTTCGGCTCTCTTGATCATGAAGGAAGAGGTTCGAGTGCGTCGGCACTATTTAATCAGTGGCTAGACATTGTGCAAACTTCCTGTTATGCACTTTCAAGGTATTCCACGCGAAATAACCTTATTGAGTCGTTCTCTCGAACCTTGGTCGCAAATCGCAACAACAAAATGGTGAGGCCGCCCTCTATTGGCAAAAATATTCCTCTGCTCGTGCAAAATAACGAAGTGAACCGCTTCTTCCCCCCAGAAATATTAAGCATGACCGAAGGAGGCTTCCGGTCCTGTATTCAGGTTTGCTATGGAAGAAGATTCGCCATCACTGATACCGGGTACATGGGTTTGGTGCCTTCTCGATGTGAAGTTGCAGACTATGTCTGCATTTTGCTAGGTTGTAGTCTTCCAATTGTACTCCGGAAGCAAGAAGATTTCTATGAACTTATTGGAGAGTGTTACTTTCATGGTGTGACTGATGGAGAATTGATGGAACAAGGAAAGAATGGCGGAATCAATTTTCAGGAATTCTCGATTCGCTGACTCATGAAGTCAAGGGGTCCTGCAAAGTGCCGCAGAGGTTTCCCTCGAGACAATCGCCCAGAGAACAAGAGATTATCCCGGCGAATAACGATAAAAGTAGCACAGACCCATTTTTGAGATCGCCTAGAATGCTCAGGCTTCTTGTTTAGCTCGGTGCAGATGTTGTGTGTCATGAATTCAATAGGAGAGGCAAGATATCTCGAGACGACTTACGAATATTAGGAACACTTCTAGACCTAGGCTCGAACGCCGACCAGCCTGTGATGTGGAAACATCATGAACGGAATAATTGGTTCCTGTCAGCTTGCAGTCCGGAAGGATGATTTGGGCTCAGCTAGCTTGCTTCTACAATTCAATGCTAAAATCGAGGGTTTGACAACTGATAATTGGAACCTCTTGAGGAAAAGATATGAAAATAGTGACAAGCCTCTTGCTTTTGAGGACTTACCCAAGGTTAGTGCGGGACAACAGCTACAAAGATAGCTTGTCAAAAGAGAAACATACATTAGTATACTATACTGCTTATACAGACCAATCTATTCGTAAGGCAGCAAATCAGTAACGAAATAAGCAGTAATATCCACAAATTAGTCGCCTAAGAGATACTAACAACTGCTGGAGATATAAGCAAATGGACAACGATAAGCCAATAGGGAAGCTCTTTTACAAAGTTATTACGACAGTAAGAAGAGCAAGACGCACACGCAAAGCCATAAAGCAAGCATTAAAAGGTATAGAGCAAGCTAACGCAGCAAAAAGAGCCTATATAAGGAGTTATAGTAGTCGTTGTAGTAGTGGAAAAGTGTAGATAGTTTCAGAGTGTTTCAGCATTACAATTGCCTAATCAGATTAGAAGTCTATATTTATTAATGCTCTAGATAAATCTACACATAAAGCGAAATGCGATGCTTGAACAGATCTTGATGCACTAATTGTGGATAACTCTTCCTTGGTCTACCCCTGGCCTTCCAGTTGACGGATCCGCCGGCTTCTTATCCGTCTTCCCTCTCGGCCTCCTAGTTGGCAGATCCACCGGCTTCTCATTCCTGCTTCCTCTCGGCCTGCCCCTCAGCCTCCCAGTGGGCGGAGCCATCGGCTTCTCTTTCGTCGTACCCTATGGTACGCCGTATGACCTAACCACCGACTCCTCGCCTAGTCCACCAGCTTGTATCTCCTTATCTTTCACTGTCCCATCTGCTGGCTTGTTGAAGGAAAATCAGAAGAGGGAGCGAGAGGAAGAAACCAGAAACTGATGAGGAAAAGAAATTAAGAGAGAAGGGGGGTACAGTAGCATCAAGGCATTGACAGCAAGGTATCGCAAGTTCAGGTTTCAGCAACCGCCTCCGCGATAGCATTGAAAGCAGAACACCAGAGGGCTGGGTTGGGACCCCACTCTGGCACCTGGAGCCCGCCCTGGCCCCCTTCGACCCTCACCATCAGGAGTTGACAGTTTAACTGCAGCGTGATCAAGACGAGTGAGGTCGAGCAGAGGCCAGGGTGAGCAAATAGGTAAGGAGTCACGTGCACGACTGCTTGGCGCGGACACCTAATGAGGCGAGGCTCTGGATGATATAACAGAGGGATATCGGACCCAAGAAACGCCCAATATCATGTCAACTCTGTCCTTGGGATTGCTTGAGCTTCTCAGGAACCGTATCCAATCTCTACATCATGGAATTTCTCAGTCAAACAACCCACTCCATGAATTACCATTTTCGCCCATTTCCCTTGACCGTAACCCCGCCTAGACTCGCTATACTGGACCACACGCTGTCTCCAACCCTAACCGGCAATTTCCTGCCTTTCAGACGCTGATCGATCAGCCATAGTCCCACCACGAATTCTTCCCTCGACAACATCCCAGTGCCCGTGCGATCTACTAGTTCCCAAACTTCGGATAGGACATCAGCGCCAAGGCGGCTTCGAGACCATATGTCTCGGACCACAATGTTGGATACGGAATTACTGGGATTGAGGGTAGTTTGGGCATTAGCTTGGGTTTCGGAACCAGGCGGAGGCGGGAATGAGGTGGTATCATTGTACACATGAAGCCCCTTATTCGAGGCCCATACAGCTTCATAACGCTTGCGCTCTCTCTCCGTGATAGAATCCCGCCATCGCTTACGATCGCCTTCATGATGTTTGTTAGGATGTTTCTTCATAATATTCTTCCTCCCTCTCCTAAGCATATTTGGATCTTCTTCGTCTTCATCTTTGGGTGGCTTTCTCATAGTCTGCCGGAAGCCTTTCGCTGGACTTGGGGTCCGCGCATCGAAGGTGTTTTGTTGGGAAAGGAAGCCATTGTTGCCACGACGGGGAGAGGGAACGGGCGGTGCTAGGCTCCGTGAAGATTTTGCCGGGGAGGCGGCCCGAGAGGATGCAAGAGAAGAGGCTACAATGGCGTTTGCAAGTGCGTCGATTTTACGCGCATCAGCAGATGCAGGGACAGAGGTCGGACGTCGCTTTTGGGCTAGAGCTGACTGAGGTCTTTGGTCCGACGCAGAGACAAATGAGTCATCTGAGGAAGCACTATCTATATCCATTTTCTCAGCAGGCGGCTTAGGCCCTCTAGATGATGCTCTTGATGTCCTTCCCCCACCAACATTCTGCGGAGATGGTAAGTTTGGTTTCGGGGAATTGGTAAGGTTGTGCTCCACACGGATCGGCTGTGCTCGTACCGGTTTCGGTGATACCACAAGAGGTGCAGTAGACTTTGTAATTGCAATATTGGATTTCGGCCTCTCCCCAATATATGTAGCCCCTGCTGAACGTTCAAACATCCCAATGAGGGAATTCGTTGGCGGGATAGAGGTAGTGTCTAACGCATCCTCAGGAATCCCCCTCGAGCGACTGATGCTTCGTCCAGGTGACCGTCCCGAGCTGCTAGTTTTCCGCTGTATTACATGCGGCCGTGAAGGTTGTTGACCGGTGTGATTCGGTGTTATTGGTGCTGACCTCGATGCCGCAAGGGATGCTGCAATTTGGGAGGGTGATATCGAGCGACTAGAGACTGCGCTTGGCATCAACAGATGGTCTGCCATATCGCCTTTAACGAGAATATTCGTTTTCAGGCGTTGTACGGCGCCCTCTGGTCCTGGCCCAGCCAATTCAGAAGTATTGCGCGCACCACTGTACTGTGACATCAGGCGTTCGTCTTTTCCATTGAGACCCGGAGAAGTCATAGGCAAGCTTCGAGCAGCATTCATGTTGCCTCCAGCTCTAGTTGCCGCAGCAAGAGCTCCATTATTCCCACTGTAATTGTTCGGTTTCGGTTTCACAGGTGGTTTGGCAAAAGCTAAGGCGGCTCCTTGTAGAGCGACACTCTGGTTGATTGACGCATTCGAGGCTTTGGCGTCGGTCTTGGCATAGGGATTGGTTTGTGTGCTCATCGGGCTATGAGACCGTGGACGACATGCAATCTGGAGGGAAAGCGAGTGGGAGCATATAGACGGAGAAGATTACATGGTTTGAACGTGGTGGTTATGAGGCGTATTTGTTGATGTGATTTGCGAATACCACGCAAGACAAGGGCCTTTTAACTTGCTCGACAACAGCCCTTGTATTACTGGCTCGCTAGCGCGAGGCTATCGTATCTAACGAGAGACAAGGCTGACTTGATCGCGTGCCTTTGCCACTGCTTGTATTTTATCGTAAGACCTCATTTAGTAAGAAGAAGGGGTATATTGTGATCATAAGTCTATCCAATCTATCGTAACACTTCGTGAGTCTCCAGGGTATCACGCCATTTCTGGAACTCCAACCCATAGTGCCTTCTTTTAACGCCCAATGAGGCCAGCCCCGGTAATGCTACATGTGCAGAAACCCTTCGCGTTCTGTCAACTCTCTCCATCACTTGTCATAAACACAGAGCTCCAAAGCTCACAAATATAAGATCTTTCCCACCCGATGGCGGTCAACCCTGCATACACCCCACAGCCATCATTGCAGTACCTTGCAGATCTTCCGGTGTCGGCTGCATGTCCCCTTCCTATAACACTGCAAAAAGAAAAACGAGAATTTATAGGATCTACCAATCTCCAGTTCTGGGAGACGCGTGTCTGCCCGTGTTCACACGGTAAACTCGGATATTGACGCCAAACCTTAAGTCTATACAAATTGAGCGAAAAATTTCGTAAGTAACCCATACCACTGACTCAGATCTCCATCTTAAGAGCTCATCCACAAATATGACCAAGTGGGTCTATTGTTGTTTTTGAGAAGGTTGACAGAGTGCAACAGTCGCGCCTAAATAATCTTGACATTTCCGGGAACGAGTTTCTTGCACAAATGATCACGCAAAATAGAATCGCTTCCGTAATGTTCCCCGCCTCATTTAATCGACGTTTATTGGAATCCATCGCACTGGTACGCCGCCTTGACCGATTTCGTAGACCTTGTTAGATGGCTTCCGTGGTGGTAACGCCCATCTGGCCCTTCCGGGCACCTTGTCATCTAGCTTGCCATTCTTACGCATCATCATCTCCATGACCGCGATTCTTATGAAATCGCTGTTTTCTCTCATATCACGTTGGCGTGCCAGAGGTCCTGCAGCCACTTCAGCAAAGACTTCTTCTGGAGTACATGTTTTGGTCCGCCGACTAATAACATTCGGTGAGTTGGCCGTTGGGCTTTTGGATACACGATATGTCCGCATCTGGATAGAAGCTGTGCAACTGGTGCTAGTTGTTTGGGCCAGCGATGATGGGATGTGAGCTCCAATGGGTGCATTGGTCGTAGGGTTAAGATAGCGACGTAAGGCTGGAGTTGGGATGTCTTCCAATCTTGGCGGCATGCGCTCGTCTGTAAATGGTACCTGGGGATCAATAGACATGATGGATATTGTGAGAAAATCGTCAGGTATGACCAGTGGCGCCGTGATATTGGAAATTGATCTTGCAGCGTATCTTAGAGCTTTTAGAGATGCAGTCAAGTTAGACTTGAATGTAAACTTGCGCGGAGGCATTGACGGCTCTGTGCTGAGTTCCTGGACGTCTGTACTTATCGGATTTCCGAATACCATTGAATTAAGCTCATCCGTATCTATTTCTGGGCCGGATAGTGGATGGTCTGATGTGATCTCTCCTGGAGGTGACGAGAGGACTTGCAGCCTCCGTCTTGGTGTTGACCTTTTCCCTCGCGAGCCAGGTGTTGCGAGGGATCCGTAAGAAAATGAATTCTCGCCAATTGATCCATCATCTAGTGAGGGTACAGACTCTGTTGAAATTGTCCTAGACGACATGTAAGAAGACTCCACGCCGGCATCACTCTCAGTAACATCGTCTTCCTCCAGTTCTTCCGGGGGACTTAGTAGAATATCCATTGGGGATTTCCTATAAGGTATCCCGAGCTCCTTTTCTGAAACGCTCGTATGTTTCAAGACAGCATCGACTGTTAAAAGTTGGTGTGATGAATTATTGCGACGAGGTGCAGAGGTCGTCTTCGATTTCTGTGGATGGATGGAGGTGACAGCAAGGAGGGCAGCGACTGAGGGAGGAATCGAGTCCGGTGAATGGATATCTCGCGCCCGCTGCGCGGAAGGCTCCAATTGTCTCCTTCCATGGTGTCGACGTTCCTTACGATCCTTCGGCTTTTGAAGGTCCCTCGAAGAAGCACGTTGACTCCGGACGGGAATTATCATGGGATCGGAAGTTGTTGTCTTCGAGGTAGTAACTGTAGATGTGGGCGACTTTTCCCGTCGCGCATTTCGTGGACCGCCTTCATTTCTCTGCCTGCTGTTCTTCGAATCCTCGCTGTAGGTTTCATGCGACTTCGGCGATGCTGAACTTGAGGGGCGGGTGAAGAGGAAGGCACGCGGCGAGAGCATGGTAACCGTGATTCTATGCGCCAGGGACTCAGTAGCTTAGAGTTATGGGAGTCGGCGCCGACCGTCCCTTCCCTTACCACCACCGTATGGGACTCCAACCATGCACGTGTGCCTTTCCTGCCCTTTTGATAAGGAATACGTGTCCGTCTCTTGCTCTTCTGATGTTCTTCTGATATTTCGTGGCAATGAGAGTGTGTGAAAGGGCGGAAGGAGCCTTATCGGAAGGTCACTCGGCCAATAACCAGCAGTTCGTCCAGGAGGTCGGTCTGGTGAGATTGGTGAGGCATCCCAGGTATATTAGAGCGGACGGAAACACTTTGAGAAGCACATAGGCGAAAGGCGTACCGACGTGAAGACGTAGTGTGGGAAATTAAGAAGCAAAATGGGGTGCAAGTCCGAGATATGAAGTGGCCGCGAGGCTTAGCTGAACCAGGGGTGACGTGGGAGGACGGGTGGGCGGACGAGGACTCAGCATCGTACTGATAAGCCTTCTCGGCTGCCTCACAATAATCTCAATGCCTAATAGTAATAGTATACTATGTATGCTTCAGTCACGGCTTACTGTACAGACGGACTAGCCGTCGTGTAATTTTACGAATGCTCAGCCGAGACAACCGCAGCCGGGCAAAATGGATGGTGGTTAAGCCTGTGCATTCATGTGTTAGATATGCAAACACACATGCGACAGGCATATGTGGCCGGACAGAAATGTCCGTTCCCTATTCAAGCCCCCTTTCCTGGGAGGCGGGCTTGTTGCATCCAGCCAAGTATTGTTCCTGGCTGACATATTTTGCGTACCCATGATGCAGTGTCTCAAAAATGATCGAGAGATCCGGGTGTGGGGGCCTCGACAGGCTTCTGCGGAGCACAAGGACAGTTGTATTTGTTTTTCTGTGAAAATTTTGATTGGCGGTGTCGTTACAAAAGCTCATCAGGCTGCAAGGCGGTAAAGAGTTTTCTCCTCATGCCTACCTTTCCTTTTCTCCCACGAATCTTTCTGCATCGGGAACAAGCATTTTCACTGATTAACCTTGGTGTGCGTTTGCTACACTAAATCGTGGGTTGCATGCTTCATGGCATTGCTAAACCCAGAGGGTGTTCTCGGCCAGTAGCCGTATTAAGTACTTTGATAAGCCTATTGGCTCAACATGGAAAAGAGTCAAGTGGGTGTGGCCGCGGTTGGCCGGTTTTCCCACCAAAAAAAAGCACAAGACCTTTTGCTGCTTTCGTTGCACTTTTGTCTTATTTTTTGCCCTTCTTCTTTAGGGGCTCGCCATCGCATCGGACCGTTGCTCTCCTTATCCAGCAAAAATGTCCAAGCACCTATCAACACAAACTGCAACAACGAGCAATATGGTGGAAATATGCTGGGTTTCAAAGTACCATTGCTGATGTCATAACGAGCCATGTGCCGCTCTAAGATACGCGATCGGCGTAAAGGCATTGAGCTAAGGTACCGTAAGGCAGGTCATACCCCATCCCCGGGATTGTGTGGAGTTAAGGAATAGACATACCACATACGAACTAGCCCCGTTTATTAGACACAAAGTGATGACTTATCAGGTAATAGCAATTCATCTCCTACCTCGCCGTAGGATTCTTTCTGACGCCTTACCTCGTATTGCTAATGAACTGAGAGAGCAAACGCATACCTTGCAAGGCATGGCGAGACCGACGCAAGTACTCCGAACTTCTCCGAAGACAATAGCGAAAATATCAAAGAGCCCTTCAACCAACCGCATACAGCGAGTAAACATTTTCCTTTTTCAGTTTGGGTGGAGCTTCTCTCTTGTAGTGTGGGGGATTTGGGATTTGCTCTTGAAGCAGGTACATACGGCGTTGAGACTGGACAGGATTCCCCACAAAATCGTTACTGTAAATACCGTAAGGTGGCGACTGGAATCTCTCCACACTACCATTCGGGGCCCAATAGTGTGGAAGCGTAGATGTGTAAGGGTGTGCCCGAGTATATCAGCTTCTGCCCCGCCATCGTGGCGAATCTTGGAAAGCCCCGCCTGAATACTCCACATCCCACACATAGGATCGGATCGCCAAACCGTTGCACGCACACGGCCATGCACCTCGATGTTTCGGGCGACCTCTTATCGAAATGTCTACCAAGAGATGGAATCGTGCCCGAAAAAGGCATTTGTCAGCAGTCGTAAATACTCGTGACTGATTCGCAGCCCTGTACAACCCGATCTCCTTACTGCTTGAGACCACTTAACCAGTTACGCCTAATCCATTTCTCCGGTTGGACACTCAGAATCTTTACCATAAGTTAGCACCCCCAAGTGATGTTTAATACTACTTCGTTTATCACCTGATTTCGCGTTTAGTCCGCGATATTTGTTTGAATGCTGCCTAAGCGAGCGGACAGCTGACGGAAACGGGCTTACCTTGTCAACTCGTCAATATTGTGGGTTTAGAGTTACAACTTTTCTTATTTGCCTCTCCAACCCAAAGATGATATTTGGGGATTTCCTTCACCTTCTTCGTCTCGGAGCTCTATTTTCTTGACCCACACCTAGCTCTTATGTTATCGAATAAAAATTTCTGGAAATCATGCCATCAAGTCAAAGGGACATAAAATTACCTGATGCTGAAGCTCTAGAGGATGATGAGCGTCAATATGGGCATGGCCCACTCAGCAAAGAAGAGCTTGATCAAAAGTGTGTATCAAGCCCCGTGTGCAAGCCTGATGTGCTCAAGCCGACTGTGCTAAGCATTCCAGATACCCAAATCGACCTCATAATCACTCAAAGACTCTACCGTTTCATGATCTTTTCATTACATTATTTAATCCTCTCAATGATAACAAGAAAAAACCTACGGGCCCTCCGGTTGCTCGTGCAAAGCAGGGTCCTCATGGTCCCGCCAACATGTCCCCCCATGAGGTCAGACGCAACATCATTGAAAGATTCATTTCAAGGTGGCGCAGCGAAGTCGGAAATGATTTTTATCCAGCTTTACGTCTCATTATTCCTGAAAAAGATCGAGACCGAGCAATGTATGGTCTTAAAGAGAAAGCCATTGGGAAATTATTGGTCAAGCTCATGAAAATTGATAAGAACTCCGAGGACGGCTACAATTTGCTGAACTGGAAGCTTCCAGGGCAAACAATCGCTAGCAGAATGGCTGGTGATTTTGCTGGGAGGTGTTTTGAGGTGTTATCCAAACGACCAATGAGGACGACAGTTGGCGACATGCGTATTGCTGAAGTCAATGAGCTACTGGATAAGCTTTCAGCTGCCCAGAAAGAGGAGAATCAACTTCCGATATTTGAAATTTTCTACAAACGCATGAATGCAGATGAACTGCTATGGCTGATCCGAATTATTCTGCGGGAAATGAAGGTCGGGGCAACAGAAAAGACTTTCTTGAACGTAAGCGGTCAAATTCTTTGTCTATTCCAGTTTCCTTGAACGCTACTGATTTCTATGAAAGCTCTGGCATCCTGATGGAGAAGCACTTTTCAACGTTTCTTCCAGTCTGCGCCGAGTGTGTTGGGAATTGACGGATCCTAACATGCGACTTGACAGTGACGAAACTGGAATTACTCTCATGCAATGCTTCCAGCCACAGTTGGCCCAGTTCCAGATGCATTCCTTCCAAAAGATGGTAGACAACATGCGGCCTACTGAAGACGACACTGAATTTTGGATCGAGGAGAAACTGGACGGTGAGAGAATGCAGATGCATATGGTCGAAGATGACACAATTCCAGGAGGCAAGCGCTTCTGTTTCTGGTCCCGTAAAGCCAAGGACTATACCTACCTTTACGGAGAAGGTTTTCAGGATGAGAACTCTGCGTTAACTCAGCATATCAAACATTCATTTGATCCTCTGGTGCGAAATATGATACTGGACGGCGAAATGATCACCTGGGATCCCGAGTCTGATATGATAATGCCATTTGGTACATTAAAGTCGGCCGCCCTTTCCGAGCAGCGTAACCCTTTTCAGGGTACTGGTCAAAGGCCCCTTTTTCGGGTTTTCGACATTCTTTATCTGAATGATGAGCCATTGACAAAATACACCCTGCGCGATAGACGGAAAGCTCTTGAAAGATGTGTAGTCGATGTCCATCGACGTTTGGAGATTCACAAGTATGAGAAAGCTCATACTGCAGAAGCCATTGAGCCCCTCTTGCGGAAGGTTGTGGCAGAATCTTCTGAAGGGCTCGTGTTAAAGAATCCTCGATCCATATATCGTCTAAATAGCCGCAATGACGACTGGATGAAGGTAAAGCCTGAATATATGACTGAGTTCGGTGAATCGCTGGATTGCGTGGTTATTGGTGGTTATTACGGATCTGGTCATCGTGGGGGTAGGCTTTCCAGCTTTTTATGCGGATTGAGAGTTGACCAGAACCAGATTCAAAAAGGTAAAAAATCTCTAACTTACTGCTGTTTATCAATTCCTTGAGGCACCTGTTCCCAGCAAGTTCGAGCTGTCCGCAGAGGAGGACTAATCAACCCTTCAGGTGCGAACCCGATGAAATGCTACTCCTTATTCAAAGTCGGTGGCGGCTTCAAAGCTGAAGACTATGCCAATATCCGCCATCACACGGAGGGCAAATGGATAGACTACGATCCGAAACATCCTCCCACAGAATTCATCGAGCTCGGTGGCGGTGTTGAGTATCAATACGAAAAGCCTGATGTCTGGATCAAACCCAACGACTCAGTGGTTGTCTCTGTCAAGGGGGCTTCAATCACTATTTCCGACCAATTCAGGATGGGCATCACCCTCCGCTTTCCGCGCTTCAAAAGGCTGCGTATGGACAAAAGCTGGGATAGTGCGCTCAGCATTCAAGAATTCATGGAAATAAAAGCACGCGTAGAGGAAGAGACCGAACAAAAGGCTTTTAACCTTGATACCCGTCGGAGAACCGCCAAAAAGCTGAAGAAGGAGATTGTTATCGCTGGCAATGATCGAGTCCTAAAGACTCCATATGCTGGTCCTAAGACCGATGTTTTCAAAGGGCTGAGCTTCTGTATCCTTAGCGAAGCGCTGAAGCCACAGAAGAAATCTAAAGCAGAACTAGAGCAACTAGTGAAGGCCAATGGTGGCAAAATCTTTCAGAGCCCGACTGCTGCCGATAATATTATCTGCATTGCAGACAAGAAGGTTGTGAAAGTGGCATCCCTGATAAAAAGCGGTCGAACCAATATTGTCAGGCCGGCATGGATCCTAGACGTGCTGGCGCAAAACGAAGCGGATGTTGGGAAAGAAGGACTTTTACTCCCGTATGAGATGAAACATATGTTCTTTGTTGTGCCCGAGGATGAGGACGACGTCAAGAAAAATGTTGACGAGTTTGGAGATAGTTATGCTCGGGATATAGGGGTCGATGAATTGAGGAATATATTTGAGAGTATGGGAAAGAGATCAGGCGCTCGACAAGGTGCCGAGCAATTCCTCGACGAACTTCGCGATTATAATCACGACATCAGCGAGGTGAAAGGGTGGTTGTTTACAGGTCTACGAATCTACTTGGACTTTGGAATCAGGCCGAACGGGGAGGGATCTTCATTGGATTTTGATGGGCAGGATCTGTGCATCAAGCTTGCGAGCAACCTGGCGAGGTTTGCTGGTGCAAAGCTCGTGGAGGATCTTGAAGATGAGAGTATCACACATGTTGTGATTGGTGCAGATAGCCCAAGACTGGGCGCGGTAAGGGAGGAGATCTCAACGAGGAGACGTCTACCGAGGATGGTAACGACGGACTGGGTTGAAGAGAGTTGGAAAGAAGGAACTCTACTGGATGAAGAGAGGTACGCGCCAGTTGGTCGGTAGCATAGGGTTGTATGTTGGCGTTTGGTTTGACGAAAAGTATTTTATTCGTGGAATAAGGAAAAGGACTTGTGATGCGTATGATTTGGGGACTTTGAGGAATACTAGAGCAAACACCAAAGGCATTCTTTGATAAAAAAAAATCTTGAGATTCTCTTCGTGGGAAATCAGGTTCTATAACCATGCGACTGAAGTCAACCATAAAAGCATGCCAGCGCCAGACTACAAACCACAATCTGGCAAATTAATCCCTTATATACCAGAGTATGCTCAGAGCTACTTCCCAATAGTCAAAAACAATCTATCACCCACATCGCCCAACCCGGGCTTGATCATCCCCGCAGCATTAACGTCCTCATCCAGCCCCGCAATCCAAATATCCACTCCCTCCGGCCACTCCCCAGCAGCCCTTACCACACCAGGGAAGGCCGCAAGGACAGCAATCATAATGACCCGCCTGACGCCCCATTCCCGCAACGTCTGTATGGCAGCTGCGCATGTCCCGCCGGTTGCGATGACCGGGTCCAAGAGGATCGCGAGCTCCGAGGCGCCGCTGTGGGCGCTGTTCGAGGGCGAGCCCGTGTCGGGCCGGTGGTAGGGGAGATTGTTGTAGTATTCGACGGGGGAGAGGGTTGTGGCTTCGCGGAAGAGGCCGAGGTGGTGGACGGGGACCGTGTGGGGGAGGATGGTTTGGAGGGCTTTGGGAGGGGGGCGTTAGTGAGGTAAGTTTGTTGGGGAGCTAGGGAATTGAAGGGGGCGTACCGTCTAGCATGCCTAGGCCGGATCGTAATATGGGTATGAGGGAGATGCTTGTGGGGGTGATGGTGGTGGTTGTGTAGTCGTAGCCCAGTGCGGTTTTGCTCTGTTGTTGTCGTTGTTGATCAGCGTAGGGTTTCGGAGGACGTGAAGTAGAAAGTTGCTCACTCTTGGACCTTTCTTGGTTGATAAGCCCGCCGCTGTCGCCTCGCATCCCACAATTAATGATATCTCATGGATCAAAGCTTTTGTGTCACGGGCATTGGCAGAGCTGGACCGGAGGAGGGAGAGCTTAGCTTGGAGACATGGATGTGTTGAGAGGTGCACATTTGGCGGAAGGGACATGGATGCCATGGTCAAAATAGCAGAAAAGGAGGCAGGATATGAGAAAGCTTCTATTTCATCTTCGGAATGTAAGGAGAATAAATACTTTTACTTTCATTCGGCATGTTTGGAGGTTGAGAGGTTTTGACGTGCAGGAAGTGGGGCAGGCCCATTGGAACTGGAAGCAAGCAACGCCCTATTACAGTATCTCTTATCGCGGGGCTCGGCAAATGCGGCAGGCTGCATCGTTCTAGCGCCAGTGGCGGTGCTACCCTGCAAAAATTTGGGCACAGAGACTTCGCGTCATAAACGGTTCGTGAGACTGTACTGTGTAGAATACTGCTTGGGAGCAATCGAAGATGTGAGTAGCAATGTTTGCCATCGAGACTAGGTTGGACGAAGTTGCTGCTCCGCCTCCCGTTCAAAATCCAGACGAGGATCCATTATATCGACATGTTACTTTAGAGGAGATCCGAAGTCGGAACCAGGAGAATGGTCAAGAAGGGCAAGATGTCAATCTCCACGTCAAAGATTCAAGTCGAAAGGAGCCGGACAAGGAGACCAAGGATAAGCACCTCCGGCCAAAAAAGGCCTCGGCATTCGTGACCCAACTCTACACTCTATCTTACTTGGTCTTTTTCGCAATCTTGGGTACTTTAGCCCGCCTTGGCCTGCAAGCAATTACCTCTTACCCGGGAGCCCCCATCACCTTCAGCTCCCTATGGCCAAACTTCGGTGGGAGCCTCTTCATGGGCTTCCTCAGCGAAGACCGCATGCTCTTCAAGGAAGAATGGGGAACACCGACTTATCACCAGCAAGTCGAGAAATCCAAAATACAGGTCCAGGATGAAGAAAACAGCTCCGCGGACTCGAGCAAAGTAGTCGATCTAGCAGTTGCCAAGAAAGCTCATCTGGCGACGAAGAAGACCATTCCCTTGTATGTCGGTCTCGCAACTGGCTTCTGCGGCTCCTTCACGTCCTTTTCTTCTTTCATCCGGGACGCCTTTCTTGCCTTGTCTAACGATCTACCAACGCCTTTGGGTTCGACTGCTTCGCGCAATGGCGGGTATTCATTTATGGCAGTTGTTGCTGTTATTCTCATTACGGTTGCTGGTAGCATTTCCGGGCTTCACATCGGCGCCCATATTGCCATCCTTTTAGAGCCTTACACTCCAAGTCTACCTTACATGCTCACCCGGAGAATCATTGATCGTCTGGCTGTCGTGTTAGCATGGGGAAGCTGGATCGGGGCAGTCTTCTTAGCAGTATGGCCCCCTGATCGAAATTCGGCCGGTCCAGAAACATGGCGAGGGCGTGCAGTTTTTGCTATTGTCTCCGCACCACTAGGGTGTCTCTGTAGGTTTTACGCGTCTCTGTATCTCAATGGGAAGATAGCCTCCTTCCCGCTCGGCACATTTGTGGTCAATATCTTCGGGACGGCAATTCTTGGTATGAGTTATGATCTCCAACACGTACCTCTAGGAGGAGTCGTTGGGTGTCAAGTTCTTCAGGGCGTCGAAGATGGCTTTTGTGGGTGTTTGACCACTGTCAGCACCTGGGTCAGTGAGCTGGCTGCATTAAGGAGAAGCCATGCGTACAAATATGGAGCTGTGAGTGTTGTGACGGGATTGTGTTTCCTGGTTGTTATTATGGGGAGTTTACGGTGGACTCGGGGGTTTGCTGAGATGCTCTGTATACACTAATTGCTAATATGAGAATCATCTACTAGCTCCTCTGGTAATGCATTGCGAAGTCATGCCTATTTGCCATTAGGTCTGAGCCACCGTATTCTAGAGAACTACGCCAGTAGGGTGTTGCACAGGTTATGTGGACAGAGTTCTTCATCATTACTCTATCCTGATCGTCTGACACTGTTTGCAATGCCATTGCTAATATTTCGCTTTGTGCTGCGACAGATTTCCGCCCCATATATCCAAAACTCAATCACATCTAATACGCTGCCAATGCTATGCAATGTGTGCCCTCCAAACCCCAATATAACGCGAGTGAACTATGAACAACGAAAGTCGAGAGGTTTCTGTTCGTTCAGGACCACTTCATCGATCCGTAAGGCCCCCAAGAATCTTCTTGCCTAACAATAGCTTACTCTTGTGCCGATTGCAGTCTTCACTCTCATCCCCCAATGCAGCAGCTGTGGAGCTGTTTTCACCTCGATCACGAATTTTGCCTCCTAACGCAATAAATCGTCGACCAAGAGTATTTGCCATGAACCCCTTATTGTGGTGCTCGTTGTCCCCGTTTGAACTGAGGTGACTAATCCCCGAAGTGTCATCTGTTTCTGCTCGTGCTAGTCCGCCCTCGGTACTCTCGTGGTTATTATGAGGTACAGCAGGAGTCATGGTCATTGATGCCGGTAGTTTCGGACTTCTTCCAAGCGACTTCATGGAGTTGATACTGCTGCTTGCGCTGGCTGTTCGCGCCAGGCCACTGCCGCTTGACGCAAATGAGCGACGAGGACTCCTAGAGCGCTCCGAACGGCGCATATCAGTTGGACTCGTACCGAATGTGCTACTTGCATCGCTGCTATTGTCATGTGAGGCTTCCTGGCTTGATGGCGTAAGGAGCACACTGCTTGTAGCAAGCTCCCGCAGTCGACTCTGCTGTGCAGTGTTTGGCCGGTGCTTGCTAAATTTATTACCAATGATTGCCCCAGTGTGAGAGATGAGAGCCTTGATAACGTCCTTCTTGAGTGCAAGTGCAAGGTCGAGATTCGACCAAGTCTTGTTGCGGTACTCGAGCATTGGCATGCGGAAGACAAAATCATGGACATCTTCAAGGTTTCGCTCACCTTTGCCCTTGTAGCTTAGGCAAAGAACAACACTCGGAATTTTGACATATGCCAGAGTCATGTAGTTAGATGCACGAGTCATCATTTTCGTGAGGTCATCAGATGGCTTCTCGTTGTCTTGCGATTGCTTCGCAGTTCGATGGAGGGTAAAACGCTTAGATTTACTCTCACTCTGTGTCGAGCTTGCGTCCGCAATTGAAGGGTTTGTCGACGTCCGACCTATTGTCGGTCGAGTGGTGCTGAAAGAGCGCAAGCTGTCTAGTGAAGGCTTCTTGCTTACATTTTTGATTGATGGTGGCCTTGAGCTGGAGCGCTGTGACTTATTTGACTGGAAAAGTCGGAAATGCGAACCATCGGAGAGTTGGTTCGTAGCCTTAGACTTGTTAGATGCACTAGTTTTTGGACGAGTTTCTGAGTTCAATGTTGGCCTCAACCTGAGCTCCAATGAGCCTGCCCTCGTGCTGGAGCTTGAATCCTTCGTTTCCGCTTCAAGCACCGACAAATAACTGGACGTCTTGCTCGTAAGTCCGCCTTTCACTTCTTCCTCATCCTGAGGAGGCTCAACGTAATTCGGCAAAAATGGTGAATGCGACCTTCCATTTTCCGAACCTTTCCCACCCGAGCTTGGAAATATGTATTCGAAAAGCCTCCTCCCTACCTCATGCTCAAGCTGTATCTTCATTGGGAAGAGATTGACTTCAAAGTGATCCATGACAGGAATCCCAGCGATGGCTTCAAGCATGTACCAATAGACTCTGAGCATCTGCTGATTGCCTCCTTCGTTGAATGTCCCTCGTTCGGCATCAATGTATGGAGCGATCATCTCGGGGTACATTGCGTCTGGAAGAAGATTAAGTCCAACAATTTTGCCAATCTGCATGAGATTCGCATGCGAGCCATCAGAGTTGTCTGTTCTATCATACTCGGCGTTCTGTAGCTGGAATTCTACGAGAGGTTGATCCCTGTCTCGCATAAGATGCCACACAATCTGCTCTGCAGAAATGTTCCATCTGAGAAGGCCATTATTTTGGGACCCGTCATACTTCCGTTGAGATGTGGTGATGGCTTTCATCATGAAGAATAGCTCGTCTTCACAGCTGGCCAGATCCTGTTGTAAGAGGATTCGGTCATCCCATCCCTTTTTATCGAGATATTTAGAGTGGATTTGGAATTGGGTTTTGATCTCTTCTAGTTGCCTTATACGTTCCTGAAGACGGACAACCATCTCAGGCGCACCACGGAGGTCACTGAAGTCGGACGCCAACATTATCTTTTCAAGTCGCTCACTTTGAGTCTTCTCCAGTGGTTCGTTATAAAGCAATAAGTCAAGAACGATGATATACATTGCATAGTATTGTGACGAATCGCAAATTGCTCTGACTTGAGGGAACTCGACCCATAAATGGTCCAGGCGACTTTCAATGGCTTCCGGAGTTGTACCATGCTTACCATCGGCGCCTACTTCATCGTTGTACTTAAGCCGCAAGGTGTTGTATTTGTCGTATCTGAGGCTGGCAGAAGTTTTCTGTACAACACGTTTGAACCCGAAAGGATCTGCTTCAAAATCGAACATAACCTCCATCGGCACCCATGGCGGCCAAGCGGCACCCGACGGCGCCCCATAGTGACTACCTGCATACATCGAGAGTAGTTGCGAAGAGAACCATTTCTGGTGGGTGACGAAGAATTGTGTACTGTCCATCTCAACGGAAAAACGTCGTTGTACAAGTCCGCTAACGTCATCGAAGATTCGATCCTTGTCCATAACTTCCACAACTTTCAACTCCATACCTTTCGCAGTCACCAAGACAACAGATTTGGGGTTTTTCTCGCTCTGAAGTTGGATCTGAGGAGCTATAAGGCGGAGATGGTAGCTGTTCTGTGGTGTGAAGCCCTCGCTGATATTGGAAGAGAGATGTTCCGTCGAAACTCTTGCCTCATCTTCAGCATTAACAAATTTCTTCCCATCAGCGAGTATTTCTTTTATCCGCTCCTCGATGTCCAGCGCAGCATTGTTGTCGTCGAGAATACTACTCGTTTTATTCGTAGTCGAAGGGGAGACTGGCTGTGTAGGCGAGACCGATTTAGGTGCCTTTGCTCTATGCTGCTCTTCCACAATATCTAAAATGAATTTTACGGCCCTCCTTGACAGATAGTATATGAAACCTCTTCTTTGACTGACTTGGTGTATATAGCGAAGTATGGTGTTGCGCAGAGAGTTATTCCACTTCATTTGCATGTTATGAATAACAAAGCGATTATTAAAGTCACTTGCAAACTCTGCTGCTGGGGCTGTGTCAATGCCTTCCACCTCAGAGTCGTTGTCTTTAGGTGATAGAAATTCGCGATCGCTATTGATTTCGGTATCTCGGTCAGACAGACCTTCCCGATTATGAGTCTGGATGCGCATTGCCATTCGATACATCATTGATTCCAAGAAAAGTTGTTTATCCTTGAGTAAGTTCTCGTAATTGCGCAACTGTTCATATTCTGTTTTGAGAGCGCCGTCTCTGATAAATCTCAGTTCTGCTTCACCGAGATTTCTTTTATGGTCCTCTTTCTGTTTTTCAAGCTGATCAAGACGCTCCTGCATCAGTTGGCACTGCACCCGCTGAGGGTCATCATCTTGAGACATTACACAATAATGCGTTGGCTCGTTCCCAAATGGGCTCGCTCGATCTGGATCGCCGGCTACGTTATCTCCGTGATCGCACTGGCGGAAATAGGTGAACCTGGGAGCAAAAGCAAGGGGCATTATTCTGGTATCTGGATTCGACTCAGATGGAAGGATCCAATCAAGTTCCACGAAATCATCCATGTCTATCCAACTGAAATCATTATCAGGGATGGTGAAATTGGCCAGATTTGTAACTGCTGCTTCATGCTGGCTGACAGGGGATGTGGCAGACACTTTCTGTTCTTCTGATGCGGTTCCTGTGATACTTGCGGATACAGCTCGAATGTCTGCTGAAAGAAGATCTAGTTGTGCTTGATGTATTTTCATGCCACTGGTTTTCCCAGGCATCTTCAGGCCTTTGTCTTGAGTATTGAACTCTTCTCGTCGCTGGTGCATGTCTAGCATAAAGCTATCCAGTCGGATTTTGATTCCAGTTGCTGACATAGCATCTTCAGAGTAGTCCTCAGTCTCTTTATGCTTGTATATATGGCTTAGGAAAAGTGGAGCGAGTAAAAGATTATACTTGATTGTGGCAAGGTGCCGCCCAAATTTCTTACTGGACTTTTCAATACCAGGCCATAAACGGCCCTGGCGAATAGGAAGTGACATTGGTCCGCCGAAAATGGTCCACCAAGAGAAAAAGTGGGTAAAGAAGCGTGGAGTGAGATGAACCGTGTTGTAACTCTTGGACGGTGCAGAGGAGGTGGTAGACCAGTCACGGTCGACTGGAGCTTTTACAGCCAAAGACAAATGAATGTACTGACTTCTAAATCCCTGGAAGGCATCATAAACATGACCGGGATCGGCTTTGGCGAAAGCAGGTTCCTTGAATATCACATTGTAGTGTGGTTCGAATTCGAACGAACGCTTCCCATTACCAAGGCCTCTTTCAAAGACTAAGCCAGCTAGCCATTGCACATTTCCCGAGAGTTTCATGACCACCTTCTTGAAAATTGCTCCATGCTTGTAGCTATCGGAGCTTGCCATGCTGGCGTCATCTCGACCAGACTTGTCATTTCCACGAGCTTGATGGCTGTAGTCGGGTATCGCAAGGATATAATCTCCGCTGTCGACGGTCATAAACTTCTTAGGGTCTTCTTCTCGCCAAATGCTCCAGCGAACATCATTTCGCCAACACATTAGAAAGCCTGCCCCATTGCCTGTGACTGCATACGGATCTCTTGTACCTTTGAGCATAAGATGGACATCTCCATCACCTTTCCAAGCAACTACAACGCGTGAGTGAAAGCTCAAACGGATCTTATCCCAGAAACCAACACGCTCAGAGGGATCAGCCTGTGGCTTAGTGAAGCCTTCTATTACCATCATCATATCTTGGATCGCAGGCTGGTATGACGCTCCCCACGTGATTCTAGTTGGGAATCCAGTGTTAATGTCTATGCTTATATCGGAGTATGATTTCACAGGTGAGATGGTTCGCCGAACGTCAATGGCGAATACTCCTTCATTTGAGCACTCTGGTTGTGAATCTTTTGGAGGGACGATATCAACCATGACATGACGCATAGACTGAGGTCCGCGAAATTCCTCTGCAATCACAAAATCGGTCTTTAATGACCAACTTGGTATCCGTGGTGACTGGCCAGGCCTCATTGCGGGAACATGGAGTAGAGGTAGAGGGTAATCTCGTAAAGACATACGTGCCTCTCCCATGTCAACCTGGACATGCATGGGAATCAGAAGAGAATACTTCATATCGAATGGCATTCCCTTGCCGATTCGATGTAGAAATTCCGGAAGTTGATTTAATGGGAATGACGGTTTATCAATCATGACATGTAGATCGCTGATTAATGTGCTCATGAGCGCAGGACGTTGAGGAACTTCCAAGATGTTCTCGGTGTCGTCCATATCATCCGGTAATTGGTCAGGACCCCAGAAGACACCACGAAGATCTTTCATCCCACTCATCTGTATGCTGTAGCTATAGTCGATTCGCTTCTTCCAGCTCTGTGCGTTATAACGCTTTAGCTTCTCTTCCGCTTCCTTGATCGAGATTTTCGCACTGCCGCTTATGCCACACATCCCTTCTGGATCATACCGCATTCGTCGATGCCGGCCTTTCGACCGAGAACGACCCCGCATTCCAATATGCTCGTCATCGCTTTTACTTAGCTGTCGGGAAGTCTCTTGTTGATTGCCTCGACCCCGAGGATGAACCGATCTATTACGATATTTTGAGGATTCTCTTCTCTGTTCTTCCTCCCCAATCTTTTTGACTTTCACATTGAATGCCTCTTCCCTTGCTAGACGCTGCTGCTGCTCGATAAGACCGGCCCTATAAATTGTTCCCAGCTTCCACTCAAATGCCCCATCTTCCAGCTCAAAGAGAAGCGCCCTGCTACGAACAGATATCTTTGGTACACGCTTCGGACCTTCCGGCTGCTTTTCAAGGATGTACTCATTGGTGCCGGTCTTGAATCGGTGGTGAAGTTGTTGAGTGGCTTTGAAAGTATTCACAAAGTTGTCAAAGACTTTATGAAGAACCAGCTGATGGGGTACGGCGAGGCGAATAGCTTCAGTATTAATGTCAATACTTTTCTCATCTTGGAAGCCTCCACTGCTCAGCTTGTGTCTGTTCTCACGAAGGTCGATTCTGGCTGTCTTGATACTGACGATTCGAGCCCAAACACTTTTCATCCTAGGTGCTTCCGCATAAAGCCGAGCTAACTTTGCATGAAAGAAAGGGGATGACCATCTGTGCCTTCCAGCCTCTACACCGTATAGTTGTAACATTAGTGGTGGATCGGCTGGCATTTGCGCCTTAATTTGAACTAGAGCCATTTTGATGTCCACTGTTACCAGCTCTCTTGCAGAAATTCTGGGATCGACAGCATCATGGATCTCCGGAATGCGAGGAGAATGCAGTGGAGACAGATGAATGTCACCACTGAGCTTCCTAGCAGCTGCTCGATCCGCGTCGGTTCGAACAAAAGCTTTCCTCAGCACCATAGTCGCAACACCCATTGCATAATGGCGATATAGAGAATACTGAATTAGCAGGGTTTTCACAAATGAATTTACATGCATTATGGGCCCCTGCTTGTCACTTGACGATGACAGGGCAACTTCAAAACGCGGTACAGCCAGGAAGGGCTCAGCTTCGTACTTTTCAGCGGACTCCACAACGAGTCCTTCGAGACCCCGAATATGTATTGCAAGTCGCCTGCCATCTGTTGGCAGTTGCTGAGCCTTTCGTGGTGACGAGGGCAGACTTTTCAACAGCTCTGTATCGGGCGCCAGAGATCTACTACCAGTTCGACGTCGAGTAGCTTTCCGTTCTACTGAATCGAGCTTCCTTGCACGGTATTCTGCCGTCCATGACTCTAGTTGCACTGCAACTCCACGGACATCATCGGTGATATCCTCATCAATCCCAGCAACCTCTGCACTAAAGTCTGACGCTTGAAGCCGAAAATGTAGAAGCCAGGCAGGCATACATCTGATAAAATTAGGGTCCCTGGAAGTCTTTGGATGAGCCTTCTTGTCAGGTTCCACATCCGTCCGTAGCTGACGTACTATTTGACGGACACCATCGCTGATTTCTGGACGAACCATGTGTACAGAGAATGTTTGCAGATTCCCGGAGGCTACAACATGGACCTCGGGGGTTGCGCTGAGTTCGACTTTGAGTTCCATGGATTCTGTCTCTAAAAGTTTATATCGAGTTGCCGATGATGTCTGGTAATAAAGGTGGTGTGATTGCACCCTAAACGTTGATGCCAGAGAATAGTGGAGCTCCCCCACAGCCGAATGCAACGATTCAACATCAAGAGATACAGAAGAAATGGAAGAAATGATCAAATCGAAGTCATCATCATCAGCAGACTTTTCTACTGGTGGCAATGCAATCCGTATGACTGGCTCATGCATGGAAAATTTAACATGGGCCTTCGGCAGAAGTCGAGAAATAAGAGCATGTCTTTCATTGGAAGACTCTGCATTCACCCTTGGTTTGGGTTGCATCAACACCAGAACCAGTGGGAGATGTTTGGGATCAAGGTCAACGGAGGGTGATGTGATTACAACGTTCGCAAATAGGATGTTTGCGTTCCGCTCATCAGCGCTCCTATCTTCGGCAAACTCTACGGTTTTAGAAGGAAGCGTTGTTCTCACAGTTGTTGTTGCCATCGGGATATAAATAAGACGATCTGATCTCCCTTGGCCATCATCAACGCCAATGGCGATTGATAAAGCTGCAACCAAAGCCTGGTGGGCAATATCTTTGGAAGAGAAGTACATACGGTGCGCCGGAGATCGGGGATCGAGTCGGTGCAGATCAACACCAATCTCCTTCATGGATGCGTTAAGGTAAATTGGTGAACCGGAAGGTTGAAATGTGTGTATCCTTTTCGTCACACCAATATAGCTGACCGCGAACTGAACATCTTTGATTCCCCTGAGAATAGAACTTACGAATTCTTTAGAATCCGAAATAGTTTGAGCGAGTATTTCTTGACTGCCTGGGTGGTCAAGCTCTGTCATAATATCCGTCACAGAAAAGTCTTCGAAGGCTTCCTCTTCTTTCGACGCCCTTGCTGACAATCGAACGGTTTTGATACGATTGAGACATGTTTGGATGTCATCGAAAGGGATATTTACTCTACCAAGTTTGAGCGCAATTGCAGCATCTCGAAGGCCGTCGAGTTCTTTGTATAGAAGCCCATATATATTGAGAGTAGCGTGATCCAGAACCTCCAGAGACTCTCTACCATCAGCAGTGAACAGAACACTTCGGAGAGTTAACATCCATTCTGCTGGCCGCTGGAAAATCTTGTTCTTTCTCCCGTGAGCAAACATTCGCTCATGATCAACCATCTTGCGCCGTGTATCTACAGCCATGGTAAAATTACCAATCTGTATTGTACCAACGCTGAGGACTTTAAGTGAAGAATTCGTTGCAACAACATCGACCAGCCGAATCCAATTTATATTCCGATGCAGACGCTTAATCCGTTCCTTAAGTCTCGTTAAGCGATCCCATGTTTCGCTCCGTCGGGGACCAGAGATACTCCGCGGGAATGGTATCTTTCTCAGAGGTGTGCCCTGAACGTTGCCGAGTGATCCGTCTGCATAATCGCCGGAGCCATGAAGCTCACTACCTTCTTCATTATCATCTCCTTCTAACGCCTCAAGATCCACAGATACTACCAGCTCAGTCAACACTATGCTTAGCCACGTTGGCTGGGCAAAGGTCGGGCGATGAATGTTGACACCTAGACCCCGTATCTCAATTTTGATACCATCTTTCAGCGTGTAGGCGAGTCTACGAATGGAGAGATAGCCAATTCTCTGGATCGATATTCCAGTCAGAATTCTAAGTATGGCGAATAGGACGAACGATGAGAGGTATAGGAGAACGATAATGCCAAATATGAAGGTCGGGTTGAGTATTGCCATTATAAAGCTTGTATTCCAAGCGCCATACAGAGCGTTCGGTTTTCTTGCTGATCGCGAGATGTCGAGCCCATTGATGATATGTCCCTTCAGATCCGGTGATACCGTAGGAAGAGCGCAAACACTTCTGAGTGGTATTCAGACGGCTAGATACCAGCAAAGCCGACAGATTTCAACCAGATCCTCCTATCCTTAACGATACCAGCCATATGTCTCCGATTGTAGGAAGATGAGCCCCAATCCAGAAGTGCCGACGAACCAGCCCAAAGAGGCATGCGCTGCAGGTATGCTAGATCCCAGGTGCTATAGATTGGATCCTGGCGCAGGGACCCCCATTATTTGGCGTACAGAAGACGTCAGTGTACGCAAAAATAAAAGCAGTAGCTCTGGAAGAGCATCTGTAACTGTGGTAGTGGGAAGCTTTAGAAATTGAGACGGGAATGATTAGCATGGCGTCGCGATGCTGAACATGCCAGGATTTGTTTGAATGCAAGGCAGGGGTATGGAAGTAGGCATGTTCCGCTTGGTAGGGGTTGCCGTTTTAGTCGGGAACCCCAACCGATCAATCAATCATAACGGCTTGTTCGGAACTTTGTAACGATCTTAACGGTAGTGCCAATCGATCAAGCCGCATGAAGATCTCATCATATTGCAGGCATGATAATGGATTTTGGCTTATTCAGATGTGTATCGGCAGGAAATCAGTCTTCTATCTCGCGGGCCGACTTACTTTGGTGGAAAAACGTCTTGGCCCTCATCTATTGATCGTTGTACTTACAGACATCACCGCAGTCATTTACATATTTGCACCACTTTGACACATATCGCGACATGAAATTATAGATTGAAAGTCTTTCAGGGGTTGTTTTCCTCGCTAGGCTTGCTTCGGAGAGCCTTACTTTGTGTTGCGTGCATTTGCAGCTCCACTATGTTTTCATCTATGAGAGCAATTTCGGCTTTCAGCCGAAGCAGCTTCTCCTGAAGCATCGCTTTATACTCATCATCCGATAATACCTTGACCGGACTCCATTTAGAATCTAGCCATCTGGATCCAGTCTCTAACTTAGCAGGTGAATTTGAATAAGCACCATGTCGAGCGTCTGCTAAGTTGTAAATAGTTTGCCCTGCCCCTCCGAGCATAGCAAACACTATTGCCCCTGGTACAACATTTCTGCGCCCTCCTGAGTAAATGTTAGAAAAGGTAGAAGGAATATTGGGTGAACAGTCATACGGAGAAGGCCTCCTGCACATCCAGCTATTCCACCAGCGATACTACTGGCAGAGATCATCTCAGATGGTTTAATCTTGTCTCTCCCCCATACATTCAACATAATGCCTCTGGTCGCTATGTTTGAGGTCAGAAAATTTCAATATATATATTTATTGCTCCCCTTTATACGTACCCCAGTATGTGCTTCCTAATGTGAACCATTGTATGCCAGAAACAATGGCAAAAAGTGTTGGGCTTGACGACCTCAAAATTCCTGCAACACCTCCAAACAGTGCTCCTGACATACCTGCCAGTAAACAAAATTAGCCATGGGACCCGGTTGGATGATCACACGTGTAATGCCATGGTCTCGACTGTAATGACGTGGAACTCTCTGCACTCTAAAGATGAAAGTATATAAGTAATTTGAAGATGCCTACCCGATATGCCTCCTACTTGTAACGCAGGCCATAGAACAGATACAAGTTCATCAGGCAAAGCATTCCGTTCAGGTTTATCTTCCGGTTTATCCATGTTTCCTTTAAGCTTGCGGGTTGCACAAGCGTTCGGTTGCATTCTATTAATTCATGAAGTTGAAAGATTAGAGACGAGCGCCATATTAGGACCGAAGTACATTAAATATGAAGTAAGACCTTTGCTTTCATGAAAATTGATGGAAATTTTGTTGATGCCTGAGGCGCCAACGCTAATGATTAAAATCACACTTTACCATACCTTTGGCTCTAAAAACTTTAAGAAAGCCCGCACACCTCAGGGCAACATTCACCTTCTACTAGGTTCAGTGATTGCACGATCTAACCGTGTCAGCAGACGATAACGATTCGAAGGCCAAAAAGCCTTCACCGACAACACTGCAGCGCGCAAGACAGTGATCTCGCGCGTTGTGAAAAAGCTGCAAATATGGGTGTGTAGCCTCCCGATGGGTCTGCTATTGGGAAGGCCAATGCACCCTCACCTAGATCAAGTCTAGAGGAAGTTCTAACAAGCATTCTTTACAGCTCCAAAGAAGAAAGAACAGCAGAAAATGTCCCTCGGGACCTTTCTGCAGGATGAGAGTAAGCTCAAATGGCAGCCGCACGCAGAGGAAGCTGCGCTAACGCCGCACAGAATTGGGATCATGGGCTGATGAAATGGAGGATATGCCAGTTTGTAAGTTATCCTGATCAGTCACACGAAGCTTACTGACAGACGCATATAGCCGGTATGTTTCCCAACTGCAACCTGAATTTTATACCGCATACACACATGCATATCACCACTTCAGCATTGTTTCTAGTGTCCGAGCTTTGAGACATGTATGAATCTATATTGACTATAATATCTTTAGATTCCCGTACTGGATATGGCGGAGAAAAACGCACCTATAGTTCCACCACTGGGACGTATGGCAGTGGTGGCACAGGAGGTCAGTTCGCTTCAGCCTTGCAAGCCTTAGTATCAAACTCTAACAGATATCATTACACAGGCTACTCTGTTCGAGAGGAACTACCCCTCCCTGACAAACCACCTTTCACTGTCCATCTCGGCAACTTGTCCTTCGACGCAACCAGCGGAGATGTCCAAGAATTTTTCGACGGCTGCGACTGCATTAATGTCCGAATCATCGAAGACAAAATGGAGATGAAGCCTAAAGGCTTTGGTTATGCAGAGTTCTCAAGCCGTGAAGGTTTGATCAAAGCTTTAGCCTTAAGCGGCTCTCAATTCCAGGGAAGAAATATCAGAATTAGTGTTGCCGATCCACGTGAGTATCTCCACACTTACATTAGCTGGACGTAGATGACTAATGAGTCTAATCAACTAGCCAAGGACAGAGATCGTCCGGACGCGCGAGAGTTTGGTGACTGGAGCCGCAAGGGACCTTTGCCGGATCTCCCCAATCGCGGTACTGGCGACCGTCGCGTTTCAGACCGAGGATTTGGACCTAGTCGCTCATTTGGCGATGCCAATGCTGATGCCGGTAGCGAGCGCAGGGAACGTCGTGATCCTTTCCCGCAAGATGATGGCAAAGTCCGAGATTTTGGGAATTGGGAGCGTCGAGGCCCATTGTCCCCTCTTCCTCAACAGGAGCGCCAGACAAGTTCGAGAGAAGGTGGCCGTCCAAGAACAAATGACGGTCCACGAGTAGATAGCCTCAGAGACAGAAGAACATCACCTGCAGCTTGGGGTGAAGGCCGACCTCAGGGCTCTCAAGATGGCTCTCGACCCCCGAGACGTGAATTTCAAGAGCGTCCCATGGCCGAGAGGACTCCTACAGCAGCGGAGCAGGACAATCAGTGGCGCGCAAAGATGAAACCTGATGCTCCGGCTGCGAAGTCGCAGACGCCTTCCAGGGACGGCAGTGAAGCACCATCATCCCCAGCCGTCACTCCAGCCCCTGTAAGTCGACCAAAGTTGAACCTTGCGAAACGAACTGTGTCCGAGGCGACCGATCTCCCCTCACCTGCATCTACTTCCAGCGACGCGAAAGCAAGTCCATTCGGCGGTGCACGACCAATTGATACTGCCGCGAAAGAGAAAGAAATCGAAGAGAAACGACTAGCAGCTCTTCGCGAAAAGAAGGAAATGGAAGACAAGGCTCGGGAAGAGAAACGTCTTGCCAAAGAAGCAGCCAAGGCCGAAAAAGTCGGAGGCGCCGACATTGCAAAGGAAAATGGTGCTGCTACTTTCGACACTGCAAAGAAATTCGAAATCTTGCAGCGTAACGAGGGTGAAGAAGGAAACGATGGTGAATATGCTGAGAGAGAGAACTCAAACGGACTGAGTGTTGATGACAAGGCAGTCAAGCCGAGAGAAGTCACGCGGGACATCAAGCTCAAGCCAGCTGAAAGTGGAGCTTGGAGACGATCTTCAAGCGGACCTAAGCCACCAAGAAATGATGGTCCACGCGGTTCACGGGGTGATGGTCCGCCACGAGGCCCACGAAACGATGGCTCACGTCCACAACGAGCTAACGGTGGTACCCCAGCTCCTGTTGCTGCCCCAGCCCAGGCATCCCCGGTCGAGTCAGAAACTGCCGTTCTTGAAGAGGATGGCTGGAGCACTGTTTCAAAGCCAAAGAAAAACCAGCGCGGTACCAATCAGGCTGCGCGTGCGATCGCCTCATAAGCCGTGATGGCATATCGTGATGAGTTGAGTAGCCTTGCTAACGGCGTCATGACTGGCGTTCATGATCCTACTTCTCCTCGTCTTTCGACTACCTGAATTTCTTGTAATCTCCGCAACTGGGGAAATGCGTCTCATCTTGGCGTTAGGTCACATTGCCACCTTGCCTTTTGTTTCATTGAGCGTGCACTTATACTTTCCGCTACTCTGGCCTGGTTAAAACTCATTCTACTAAGGCTGGGCACCACAGGTGGTATTCTGGTCGCTTTCCGCTAGCCTCGTCTTGTTTCGTTGGTCCACTTCCACCTCTTCAACTTTCCATCAGAGTGGACTTCGCCAAAAGTCGGTCGATCAAGCAAGGTCAGGCATTGGATTACAGGATTTCGGATAAGACTCACGTTGAGGCAAAAATAATGGCATCTCGGGGACTTTCTACATTAGTGTCAAGGGGGTATAGAAATGGGCGCGCTCATGCATGTACTTTTAAATTCCTTCATACGCCTCCATGTGCAAATGGCACATATATCATGTGGCGTACGGTATTCAAAAATGCCACTCCTGAGAGAACAGGGGTTCATTGTGTGATATCACTAGCTTTGCCCCTTGTCTCCGCCGTAGCATGTACCCATTCTTGTGCCTTTGCTTGAACCATTTCCTGGCTCTTGAGATCTCCATGTTCTCTCTCCCATTCACTCCACCGCTTAAACCAGGCCTTGACGCCTCTTGGCTTTAATCCTTTTATTTTTGTGACTCTTTCAAAAATTGCACGAATGATATCTCGATCGCCTTGACGAATTTCAAGATCTAGGAGTTGATTCCAGATATCCAAGCGTTTGGGAAAACTTGATAAGAGGCCTTCGAACATCGTGCGGCCTCGCTCTGGCGAACCACTGACGGAATTGAATTCTAACGCTGCAAATTTCAAAGTAAGATTGAGGTGTGTATGCGTTGGTAGAGCTTGTATAGCACGAGGAAGCAGGAGTCTGGCACGATCTGGAGATGATAAGGTTTGGTGAAGGAAGTGTGCATAATTGTACCACACATTAGGAGATTGCGAGAATTTCTTCACGAGAGTTTGGAAAAGTTCATCAGCTTTCTTATCTAGTTGTTAGCGGCGTCGAGAGAATAGAGAGACTGAAAATGACTTACGACATGCTTCCTAGTTTGTATGTAGATACTCGTCAACCTCTCATGTAACTCTTGTGGATCGTTATATTGACAAGCTCGCCTAAACGTATCTTCCATAGTATCATCACTTCCGTACTCATTCTCAAGATTGAAAAGAGCGATCCATATATTCATCTTTTCAGTCTCCTCGCGAAAGTTGATGGTGCGTAGAGCGCGTTCTGCTACCTCCCTTGCTTTGGGAAGCTCGCCAAGCTTAGTCTGAAAAGCCATATATTCGATCCAAAGTCGAGACGAATCCGGCTGGCCAAGAAGGAGCCTTTCAAAGTCGCTGACTGACTGTGGTCCATTTGCGTCAAGCTCTCCCGTCACGTCTACCATAATCAATGGCTTGCGGCGGTGTTTCTTTGGTAAGTCATCCAAGCCCTGGTCAGAAGAATCTCCATCGGGTTCCTCAAATGCATTATCTAGGATAGCAGCGGTCCAGTCAAACCCGCCGGCATTGAGGGTAGGAATTTTGCCTTCGACAGAACAGTCTTGCATGACCTGATCTGAAACATGCTCTCCTTGCTCAGCCTCACTAACAAAGCTTGTGCTATCCCCAAGGTCAACGCCACCGTCTTCATCATCGCTTTCCTCGTTGCTCATGTAAACCTTTCGAAAATTGTCTTCAGTATTATCTCCATTGTCTTCCTGGTCGCTATCGTTGTCATGATCGAAATATGCTGCCTTAAGCCCGAAACTGATACGCCTTTTCTCAGGCTCGACCTTCAGTATCTTCGCCTTCACTGCGTCACCTTCTTCGTATAACTGCTTTATGTTGCCTACTTTGCCTTCGGCTATCTCAGTCCTATGGCACAAGCCACTCACATTTGCAGATCCATCAATGACGATGAACATTCCAAAGTCTTCCACCTTGCGGATCTTGCCCGTGACTACTTGACCCACTTTCAAGTCGTTAAAAGTGATGGGTGGAATGTAATCTTTGTCAATGACAGATGATTTCAAGCTTAGTTGCACATGATTTAGAATCGAATCGGCCAGGATAACTTTACCCTTGACGAGTTGATCAACCTGAAAAGAAGCCTTCCAATCTTTGAGGTATGAATCAGAAAGATCAGAAACGCGGACATAGGCTGTGACGCTCCCGCCCAGATTCACAAAAAGGCCATTATCAGCAACGCTTTTGACAAAGCCACGAACAATGTCATTAATCTTCAATTGTGACACAGATTTGATCTCAGGATCCTTCACTGGCAGTGACGAATTTAGAACCCTGGATGGTCTCGTAGAAAGTCTGATACGCTTATTGGCTACGTCAACCTCAGCTACACAAACGCTAAGAACATCATTTTTCTTGTATATTGTAGGATCTGCTTTGGCGAAGTCATCTGCAAGATCAGGAAGATTGACAGGGCCAGAGATATTGTCACTCAACTGCACCATGATCTGCCTCTCGTTGACTTTCGTTACTTTTCCTGGGATAATCATGTTTTGACTGAGATTGTCCAGTGACAATGTCCCTGTCGTATAAGTTGAGCGAGCTGATAGATCTAGTCGGTTATTCGCAATGTCAACAGCTGTGACATGAACTTTGATTGCAGAGCCAACCGGGAAATGTGCATGGAGGTCTTTCAGGAGGGTCACATCGTCAGATACTTCCAGTGTCCGTATGCGACCGCGGACGTTTGGTGACAAATTGACCCACAGACAATCATCACCAATATTATTCACAAAAGCGACCCACGAAGTCCCAATCTTGATCTTATCAAGAGTAAGTACTTCTCTTTCAGCCCCCGTCTGATCACTCGGCTTTGCTGATAATTCGAAGACTGGTGTCTTCCCAGCCCGATGCGTGATAGGCAAAAAGCGATGATTACGAGCATCATGAACGCCGAGGATGCGGACTGAAACTATCTGCTTTGATGTGAAACTCTTTAGCGGGCGCTTGCGATCTTTGATATCATCCCATGAATCAAAAACCTGAGACACGTCTATACGTCCTTGTATATTGTCCGCAAGTTGCACATTTATTTGTGTTTCCTTGATCGAAGCAATTCTTGCTGCTGTCAATCTACCCAATGATAGGTCGTGAATGGACTTTATCCTATTATCAACTGGGTTTAGAATTGCCTGACCATAAACTGACGAGTCGAGTTCGAACTTTTGAACAGCAGTTGGGCTATCGAGATCTTTGATAGACAGCAAAAATCTGCGCTGGCTTTGATCCAAGGAATGGACTCTAACAGTCAAGGATTGAGACCTCTTGAAACCAAAGTCCTGAAGATGTAATGCTTCATCAGGCAGTTTGGATTTCGGCAAGAGGCCAGTGAGACTGCCACCGAACTGCACAAAGACCCCGGTCAAGGTTATGTTTTTAACAAAACCACAAATCAGGTTGCCTACTTTTAGATCATGGAAATCTTGTGGTAAAGTCCGATTTTCTGCAGCCTTCACAAGGCTAGGCTTATTTGTCAGAATTATGAGATGCCTTTGCTCATGTTTGTCGAGAATCAAGAGGTTTTTCAACGACTGGCCAACCCGAAGCTTTTTCCAAGTAGATATGTTCCTCGATTCGGATCCATCTGTAAGATGTCCCACGGGAAGAATGGCTTGAAGGCCGGACCCTTCAAGCTCAACGACCACATCATCATTCGATTTACTTGTTACGATCGATGAGAGACGTTCTCCGATCTTAAGAGCATTGAATGCGTTTTTCTGATCAAGGCCAAAGACAGATGGCGCCTTGCATGACACTGTCAGCTTTCCAGAGTCGGCGTCTACCGTCAACACATGAACGTTCACCACCTGACCAATCCGGAAGTGTTGACTCGGATCTTGAATGTAAGACTCGCTCATCTCAGAAACAGGTAGGAAACCACGAACGGTGCCATAAAACTGTACAACGGCACCCGACGAGAGGATGTTGATAATTGTCCCTGGACTTTGCATCCCTTGAGTAATATCCGCATATGATTTTATGAGAGGAGCTTCCGAGTTCACCAAAGATTTCTTTAAGGTTAATCGAATTTTCCTCTTACTTGAATCTGTCGAGAGCACCCGCGCTGTGACATTCATGCCTTCTTTGAATTTCTTCTCCGGGTGGAGAAGTAATACGTCAGCCATATGCATCTCAGGCACCAAACCTGTGATACCATCCGCAAGAGTCACAAGAACGCCGCCAACGCCACCCGAGTTCACGATCAACTTTTCGACTTTTCCTTTAACAAGTTCTCCAACCTTAAGATCCTCAACGCGCAGAAATGCTTGATCAATTATACTCTGCTCCAGTGAGACTAGATATATCCCATCCATTGCGTTATAGCCAACGACTCTGCCTCGATGCTTGGAGCCTATCTGATAGGGTCCAGTAGATTGTGAGAGGTTGTCAATTTTCCCATCTGTAACTCGAGATATGTGTACAAAGCCGGGAACGTCTTTGAGGCCAACGTCGACGAAAAGGCCAATACTAGCCTCAACCTTTTTCACAATAATTTCTTCTGTAATTGTAGATAAAGGTAAGACATCCAAGGGGCTGCAAGGTTTGCTGTCTTTTATCGCCTTCTGAGGTGCTAGAGACATAACATGGTCAAGCAATGAAATACCAAGTTTTCGGGGATAAGCTGTCGGAAAGGTACATATGATCCTGCCTTTGATTTTGGTACCGATCTTGTACTTTCTGTCTAAATCCTTTTCACTTGAGATAGCTCCCGAGTGGATCAGATCAGAAGTCACATCGATCATTCCCATAACTTTACCAGTAATACCTTTCGCTGTGATATCGGTAATAAGTAATTCCACAGCAGTACCTGGTAAGAAAGCGTCCACTGTTGGGCCTTCGACCAGATAATTCGATTTCTTTACATTGGTGAATTTTCGAGTGTCGGCAGAGAGCTTTACAATCTTTCCATTAGAGCTGAGTCCTGTAATCATGCAGAGGAAGACGGCGCCTTCTTGTACATTCAATGCGCTCGTATTATTACCGATCTCCTTGGAAGACATGAACCCACGCACTCCGGAGTCTGGTATTCCCAGGTCCATGATGAGGCCATGATCCTCGACACTGATTACTGAAGCCATCACCATCGAGTGAGGAGTCAGCTCTTTCGTGGTAATGCCAACATTAGCATCGCGAGGACGTATTGACAACTCAATTCGACGCTTGCCCTTTTCGTTGGCCTTCTTCATGGGCTCATCGTTGGTCGACACTACTGAAGCTCTTAAATACTGGCCCACGTAGAATAGACTTTTAAGCTCTATATCTTCTTCTTGGACATCAAGATCACTCTGCAGCTCGATAGACGCAAGCTTCTCCACCTCTCTTGTCAATCTTTCCGATATAGATGTGATTGGAACATATCCAGTTAAATTATTTGGCAAAGCTAGAGCGAGATCGTGGGTATTTATTTCGGAGACCTGTCCAAGGACTAATGATCCTGGAACAAGGCGCTATCTTGGGTCAGCTTACGAAAGCTTTGTATCACTCTTGAATACTGCGCATACCTTGTAACTCAAGCTCTCGATCTTGACTGATTCATTTTCCGCATCTTGCCTTTTAGTCATCTCCTGATCCTTTAATTTGGATTTCCGTTTCTTTGCAGTCTTTTTTGAAACCATTGGCTCAACAAAATCTTCATCTTGGGTGTCTTGCTTCCGTGATGTGCTTTGGTGCTCGAAAAGGACGTCTCTTGTTGCTTCAATATGGATCTGCTTATGTTCCAAAGGCGTCAAAATGCTTGCGCCACCACGAGGGAATGCTGCTCCCTCTTCCTTTGTCCCTGCACTTTTGGTTACTGGTAGACTGACAAATGTGAGAGGTTTGGTGTCCTTGTCGTCTTTTCGAGTTTGGACAAGAGAGCCTTCCTTTTTCAGTCGTTTGGATGGCGGTCCATCAATCTCTGTAGTTCTTCGCGATCTCACAAATGACTCGTTAGACGGGCCATTCTTTCTCTTGATTGTCGACATTGCAGTTGGCAGTGTCTATCAAAGATTGTTGGATTACGCAGTTCTCATGACCCTCCATGTAGAAATAAATTTTGGCAGTAGAATATTCGTTCTGCCGCCCGATTCCGCCCACGGATAGCGCTAAGATTATGACGGCGGGGCTGTCATTCTCCTAATAAGGCAACATCTACACTACTACGCAGAACAACAAACAACAAACAACATCAAGTAGAAGCTGTCCGACCCTTCCATGCCATAGGTCATTAATGGGCTCCCGGAAACGCTCACGACCAAATCCAAAGGTCGAAGCACCACCCGAAGCCCCCCAGGGCGTTGGAACGGTACAAGCAGCACAGGCAGCAGTGCCGCCCAACCCCGATGAGCACGTCGAGTATGATTCCAGAAATAAGGATTCTACTTCGAGCATTTCCAACTCACTTATGCAAGATGCTAGGTCGATAAAGGTCTGTTTCCGATTATAAAGCCAATATTCTATTTACTAATAAGCCACAGTCTCACTCAAATCGGGCATGGTATACCACTGGTTCATGGCCTCGAGTACAAAAGGCCTCTCCCTCAATCCAAGTTGCCCGAGAGACAATACTAGCCGACAAGCCAAAGAATGCACCGACCTCTGTAGATTTCTCCAGGTTCGAGCCCAGAAAGGCAGATGCGACGTCAGCTCCTGCAAGCGGCTCACTGCCACCGTCAATTCATCTCGGTGAAATAAAGGAGGGTCAGGAGGTGGTGTTGGCAAATACTGGCGCTGAAGCACAGGAAGTCACAGTGCCAGAAGCAGGTACCAACAGGGATTCTAACATCACTAAAGATAACAGTAATCCTTCGAATATAAACTCTGGCGAAGCGCAGAGACCTATTACGGCTTCTGGATGGCTGGAATGGTTCAGACTCACAAATGTGGAACACAAAGCTCAGAATGAGCTTTCGAAACCGGAGGTTCTATCTGGTGACAACGAAGCTAGTCTTGACAAATCCATTAAACAGCAAAGCTCCCAGGTATCATCAGTAGATCCGCTGATATTTGAACAAACAACCTCATCTAAGGCTAATGAGGACAGTGCAGCAATGGCACAAGTCCCGAACAGCTCTTGGTTTAGTATTTGGCCGGTATCAGCATCGACTAAGAAGCCGGCCGATGTAATTCCTGTCGAAAGTCATCCAGCAGATACTTTTGCATTAGGAGCGCCTGCAGCCGAAGCACCGGTTGATGTAGAGTCCAAGAGACCTTTGCCCGGATCTACATGGGCTTTTTGGTCAAAAGATTCCCAGAGGCCGGCTGAGAAAGGTGGCGAGGCTGAGGAGCCAGGCGAACTTGCAGTTACCGGTGAAGCAAGTCAAGATAATCCTGCGCCTGCTCATGCCACCATGCTAGGAGAAAGCAAAGATGATAAAGGGAAGAAGACAAATAAGAGGGGCAGACACCTGTTGGATGATATACAAGAACCTGCGTCTAAAGCGTTACACTCGGATTTGTCCAATAAGAAACGGTAAGCCTTATCCCCCATTCTCTTCTCTTCATGTCTGATATATTTGGTAGCACCCCTCAAACAATTTCAGTCACATCACCAGAGTCGTCACATAAAGCAACACCATCTCAAACCTCGGTCCCAGCGAAATCTCTCCCAGTGAATCTGCTCTTGCCATCTTTCAGAAGCACGTATAGTCTAGTTGAAAATCCGTCAATCATTCAGCAGATTGCACGACTTCTTATGCACAGCCATCATAGTCCTGCAAATCACGTCTATCTTATTAAGGACCCGCCCAAGATAAGAAAATCTCTTGCAATTGGCATTCATGGTCTCTTTCCGGCACCTCTTCTTCGAACAGTGATTGGGCAGCCCACGGGAACTTCCATACGCTTTGCGAATCATGCTGCAGCTGCTATTCACAGGTGGGCTTCTGCGCACGGATGTGATTGCGAAGTTGAAAAGGTGGCGCTAGAAGGGGAAGGCAAGATAGCCGAACGCGTGGACAATTTGTGGAAGCTATTGCTAAATTGGATTGACCATGTCCGAAATGCAGACCTAATCATTATTGCATGCCACTCGCAGGGCGTTCCTGTTGCGTTAATGCTCGTTGCGAAGCTGATAGAATTTGGTGTTGTGACATCTGCAAGAATAGGGGTCTGCGCTATGGGTGAGTTGCTCTCAAATTTCATCGTCAAGAATGCTTCACCTCTATATATCCTGGGGCAGATTTTCGGATGATGGAGCTGTTTTCCTTTTTTTTAATCAGATTTCCTTGTGTATCTTTCCAGTCTACCAGTGTTCGATATCACGATGAGAATTTTCTGATCTGTCAGACAATATTGAGCAAGATGCTGACTAGTATCGCCTCAATAGCTGGGGTATCTTTAGGACCTTTTGCGGATTACAACTCCCGACTCTTCAGTGGTTCCGCTGCTGAATTATTTGAATTTGCTAATCAGGACTCTGAGGTTCAAAGAAGATATCAAAGTTCTCTCCGAGTGGCGTTGAAATATGGAGTGCGAGTAAGTTTTATTGGAAGCATTGATGACCAACTGGTCTCCTTAGAAGTCAGTACCCTCCCCTTTATGGCTGCTGTACAACCCTGTTACTAACACTTTCAAGTCTGCTATCTTCGCACCTATAAATCATCCTTACATCTATCGTGCAGTATTCGTGGATGGCCGGGTTCATGCTCCAGACTTGTAAGAACTCCTACGGCTATCGATTTTACCCGAACTGACTTGTACAAGTATCGCGCATTTAGTTGGCTTTGCACTAAAGCTGCGAAATTTGGGGGTTTCAGATCATGGACTCATACGTGAGCTTTCTGTACCGCTCGCAGGCAGTCTGTATACAGGTGAAGGCCATTCTAGGCTCTATGACGAGGTCAAAGTCTACGAGTAAGGCAATCCGATGATGATTCTATTACCTTGCTAATATTGGTAGTGATGCTGTCTCCTTTGCCTTAGAGACCACCTCTGTTGGGGACGTGCCTCTGCAGGTTCAGAAGTTTGAGATTCCAACGAATACAAATCCTTTCCAGCTACCGTGGTCTATGAGAGGTCTGCTTGAAGAAGATATCGTGAAAACAGAACTAGATCAAGAAACTGCAGAGCTATTGAAGCAGTTTGACGAATGGAAACCAGTGACGAAGGTGTTGAAAGATGTTAAATACAGGCTTGAGGCAGTCAAATCTAAGTTATAAAATCGTAGAAGCTATGAGGAAAGAAGCAAGGAAAAGCTCTCGGCGTTATCATAGACTTAAGTAGAGTTGATACCTGCTAGACAACTAGGGCCTGTACACCTATATACGAAAGAAAGCTTGTACTTCATGTACTTCGATACTCACGTGATGAATGGACCATGCGCGTTTGCATTTGTGGCTGGAAAAAGGGCTGCAGATTTTAGGCAGGAACAACCGATCTCATAAGGCTGGAGAAACGAGGCTTCGGCGCACGGTTTCGCTCATGCCGACCAACATCAACAACTCTCGTTATTGCTAAAACTGGCTGGATTTGACGTGGCAATTTTTGGAGTCATTACTATTTACACTTATTGCTATACATGTCTTTTTGGGGTAAAAAGGGGCGAAATGCGCCGAACATTAGGATCGAGAAGGTTGCGGCTCCCTCCCAGCCAGCCTCATTGAAAAAAAAAGTAGCAGCAGCACAAAACAAACCTCGAACAGCTACGGATCATGTCTTGCCACAACGAGCGGAAGGCTCTTTGACGCCAACGTCTGGTTCAAGGGCTTCCACACCGCTCGATTCGCGGAAGAGGGTTGACTCCCGCAAGCGTTCTCCTGCTTTCCAACGCGTCGAATCGGACAGTGAAGATGATGGAAGCTTGGTACGCTTTGACTCTATCTCAAGCAAAAAGGTCAAAACTGTCGCAAACGTCACCGCCGACCTCCATCGGCATCTTCGGTCACTCCAGGCATTCTCCAAGGAAGATGCGGACGTTCTGATTCATGCTGCCGATGTAGCTTGCAGAAGAAATAAATTTCTACCAGCATTTAACGCGTCAGCAGCCGACGTTTGCGTGGAGTTGCATTATCCAGGATCTGCACAACCTGAGCGGTACGAAGGCAGTCGGTGAATTAGGTTTCATGCTAATGGCCTTTAGTTACGAACTAGTATATCGCAGAGAAGACTTCAATCCTGTCCGCGAAATCATGAAGGTTGTCCGGGACTTTACAAATTTCTTCCTAACGGCTGAGCAAGCAAAACCATTCATAGACGCTGAATCGGGTATCATCCGTCGGCTAGAGCGAGCTACTAGTAGAAATGTTCAATCGCTCGAGGGATTCAAATCCGCACTCGATGCCTACAATACCGCGGTGAGCGCGCTGAGAAGAGAAGGAGCGCTCGCAAAGAACATTGATGAAAAGCACAGTATTCCTGTTGAGCTTGTCAAACGTATTGTCAGACAGACATATGATCGTGCCGTCTCGCCGAAGGTTGACTTGCTAAGGAAGTACGAGAACGGGACAGACTTCATATATGGCGAGCTAAAGCGCAGGTTCGTGTTCAACATCCTGGCTGAAATGGAAATTACTTCCGATCAAGTCTTTGTCGATTTGGGATCAGGAGTTGCAAACGTGGTACTGCAGGCGGCTTTACAGGTTGGATGCGAGAGCTGGGGCTGTGAGATCATGGAAAATGCTTGTACGCTTGCAGAAGCGCAGAGAGTCGAATTCGAGGCGCGCTGTCGGTTGTGGGGGTTCACTCCTGGAGCAGTAAAGCTTGAGCGGGGTGACTTCATGACGAATGTCAATATTCGTGAGGCTTTGAAGCGTGCAGATGTTGTTCTGGTCAACAACGAGGTCTTCACACCAGAATTGAATAACGACCTTGTCAATCTGTTTTTAGATCTCAAGGACGGTTGCAAGATTGTTTCCTTGAAATCTTTTGTGCCCCATAACCACAAGATAACCTCTTACAACTTGAATAACCCGGTCAACCTCTTGGATGTGGTTGAGAAGACGTATTCAAGTAAGAGCGTCAGTTGGAAAGGCGAAGGGGGTCAATACTTCGTCGCGACCAAGGACAGTAAGAGACTAAAGTCTTATAGTCATTTGGGTTAAACTGATGGTACTGGTCATTGGGATTTCCTTTCAAGCCCAGTTTTGATGCTAGCTGGGGCAAATGCATGGCATGGTTGGTCGGTACTGGAAAGCATTGGTTAGAGCAGGCGTCACGCATACTGAACAACAGCGCCACACATCCACAGGCTTCATGAAAACATTGAAGCATCATTCATAGCATCGGCTTCTTGACCCATTCGTGCCATCCAACGGTCTATCAAATCTTGGTTGTCCCCTTGTAACTTGTTGGAACGTTGTTCAGCCATATTCAGCTGTAAATTGAGGGATATCATCTCATCTTGAACTTCCTATGATAGCTATAAGCCGCCGGCCTTATTCAGGTGGATCTTGGGTGGGTACTTCTAGCAGCTTTGCCTTGCCTTTCAGTTCTTCATCCCTATCCTTCACTTTGATTATCAGAGCTGCGCGCTCTGCTGAGAGATCTTTGATAGCCTTGGCGTCTGATTTGCTCTTGAGTCTTAATTTATCTAGCTCGTCTTCAGCCGCCCTTAATCGTGATTGCAGTTGACCTTTAGCCCGTAGAGCTTCGGCGAGATCGCTCTTGAGTTGTATTGTAATATCAGCGGTCGGCAGACTTAAGGCGGGATCTTTCGATGAGGCGCTCGGTACTCCAGACGAAATGATGGCAGCTTTCTCTGCCTCCAGGGCGGCTGTATGATCAGCAAGTCTTGTGTCTATCTATGGTCAGCTTTCTCGTCTAGGAAGGCTGACGGATACCCACAAGCATCAATAAGTTCATAGTCAAGCTTCTCGTGCTTATCGCGGTCCTTTAAAGCTTCAAAGTATTCCTCCCGCCAGGACATCATATTGCGTTTCGGGCCGATAAAATTTGAGGGTTCTTGCTCATTTATGCTATCACCTTGCCTAATTACAGCAAAATAGCTTCGAGGCTGAGAAGCTGCTGCTTACTTATGGTGATTGGCTCGCCGAGCCGAGACATAATAGAGCCTTACACAGCTTGCCCAACCACGGTGAAGACTGCCGGAGCTCCAGACATCAACATTCTGCACCCACCCCATAGATTGCTGGCCTCTTTCGAACCGATTTCTGTCGCGCTTCCACATAGCATCGTAACCTATCACGCTTGTCAAGGCGAAGTTTGTCAACACATCGGCTGCTGCCTGTACCACTTCTGGAGAGTATTCTTATCGCCAACTGCGAGCCATCAAAGTCTCACGTGCATAACCGCAATGGCCTCCAAAAAGAAGGTTCTGCTAAAGGTGAGTCGATGGGAACATGAGCTAGCTACTTTCTCTGCTTCTGATCACCGCTGATTACTTCTAAATCATATCAGGTTATCATACTAGGCGACAGCGGCGTTGGTAAAACGAGCTTGATGAACCAATATGTGCGTCTGCTTTCCTCTTCCCTACTACTGTTTTAATACTAGCCTTTTACGCCAAATACTAAAGCCTTACTTACATAGGTCAATAAGAAGTTCAGCGCTAGCTACAAGGCGACGATAGGAGCAGATTTTCTCACCAAAGAGGTACTTGTCGACGATCGTCTAGTAACAATGCAGGTAGGGATAGCAGAAGTTTAAGTGTATAATTATGACTGAGGATATTATAGCTATGGGATACGGCTGGGCAGGAGAGGTTCCAGTCTCTGGGGGTGGCTTTCTACAGAGGGGCGGATTGTTGCGTCTTGGTGTATGACGTGAACAATTCGAAAAGCTTCGATACGCTTGATAGCTGGCGTGATGAGTTTCTGATCCAAGCGTCTCCTAGAGACCCTGAAAGTTTTCCATTTGTGAGGATCATGCTATCGTCAAAGAAGTTTTATGCTAACAGTCGATCTAGGTCGTACTTGGAAACAAAATTGACGTGGAAGAGAATAAGCGCATGGTATGTGAAGCCCTTTCTGTTCTTGAGCTCCCACATGCTGAATGAATCTTTCCAGATCTCATCGAAGCGTGCGATGACCTTTTGTCAGTCAAAGGGAGGTATTCCATATTTTGAGACAAGCGCAAAGGAAGCAATAAATGTTGAACAAGCATTCGAAGGTATGTCATATTTCCTCTAGGCTATGATGATCGCCCCTTGCTTGTGAGAATTTTCGTTTTGATGAGATATACTGACCTTCGGCTGGCAGTCATTGCACGAAATGCTTTAGCGCAAGAAGAGTCCGAGGAGTTCAGTGGAGATTTCTCTGATCCAATTAATATTCATATCGAAAATGATAGGGATGGTTGTCCTTGCTAGGGGCATTTTGGGAATGGAGCATGTAAATCATGGCAGAAGCTCTTCTTTAGAGTCTTTCAGACATATATGGTCTAAGGTATCTTTTTTGTTCGAGGGCTTAGAGGTCTGAATTGCGCGCATCCTTGTACCATTAAGTTTCAATGACTGGCGCTCATGGTGTTCTTTCCTGCATTTTCGAATCCCAAGGTATAAGTTCACTACGCATAGCGATGCTCTGACTTTCCCTCTTTTAGTGTGTATTTGAGATAGTAATTGAACTTTGCCGATATATATTCTACTTCCTCCTTGTACAGACCTTCTCATTAGGTACGCAGGCTGCAAGAGCCTCCCATGTCATCAGTCTGACAGTTTGGTTCGGCTCGGCACAGCTTTCCGATTTCAGGCTAGCGGTATGCTAAAAGTAGCCCTTAAGTACCTTTTTATTGCGAAATCACCCGCCTTCGCAGCCTAGGAGTCTCGTGCTTTTACACGTCCTAGAACCATTGTCAGAGTTGTTGTTTGATAAGGAGTCTGGCTGCTCCTATGTATCAAAAAACTTCGTTTCGACCTCCATGACTTGACCTCCGCGATCCTGGCCAAACCTGAGCACGAAATTCCTTTGTTTCCGGTGCCATGAGTGGCAGAGAAATCCTCGGTATCCCGGGAGGAATGTCCCCGCCATTGATGACCGAGGATTTCACTGTCGCTGACGACGTAATTTCAATTGCGGACACTCACCATACTCGCCGCTCTGGTTCGTCTTATCGTCCTAGCAGAGGTGGTCGAAGATTCCGAGCTGGAGTAGGATTAAGAAATGTAGCTCGACGAACCCTGGGCATCATTCTACTTCTTGTTACAGTGGTTCTATGGACAGGCTCCAACTTTCTTGCAAGCGTTAGTGGCCCACATGTATACTTGTTATCTCTTGACTAATAGCAATTTCAGTCCATTTTCGCCGACGACACCTACTCAAAGCCGTACTTCGTCACGTACCTCAATACATCATTTTTTGCAATATCGTTACTCCCAATATTTCTCAGAATTGCCCATAGATATGGATACCGCCAGATCAAGATATCAACAATCAGTTATTGGCAAGGCCGCTTAAACGATTATCGCTTGGTTGGATCGAAAGTTGATAACGGAGAGGATTACAATGGAGAGGATTATAACGGAGAGGATAATTCCAACCAAGATGCCTCTTCGGATGCACGGCTACTGGTTGAGGATGACATTATGGCGCAACCGCCTCCAGATCAGCCTGGAAATGACAGCCAAGAGATTCTCACAATGCGCGAGACAGCCTTTCTCAGCCTTGAATTCTCTTTACTCTGGTTTATTGCGAATTACTTCGTGGCAGCATGCTTAACATATACTAGTGTTGCCAGTTCAACAATCCTGACTTCAATGAGCAGCATCTGGACACTTATCTTTGGTGCTTTGGTACGAGTTGAGAGATTCAGCTTGAAAAAGCTCGTAGGCGTGCTGGCCTCGCTTGCGGGCGTCATCCTCATCTCATCCGTTGATCTTTCTGGAGACAATGATGGCAATCGCGGGTCGTTCCCCCACAAATCACAGCAACAAATTGCGATTGGTGATTCTATGGCCTTCTTCAGCGCTGTGATGTATGGCATATACACCGTTGTCATGAAGAAACGTATTGGTAACGAAGATCGCGTTAATATGCCTCTTTTCTTCGGCATGGTTGGTTTGTTCAATGTTATGTTCCTCTGGCCAGGCTTTCTGATTCTGCATTTCACGGGGATTGAGACTTTTGAACTGCCACCAACGGGAAAGATATGGACAATCGTTTTGGTAGGGTCCTATATCCTTGTATCCAATCATTTCGAGCCAATCTGACTTCCCAAATAGGCAAATTCGATATCTTCGTTCGCCAGTGACTATTGTTGGGCCTATGCAATGCTGTTGACTACGCCACTCGTAGTGACAGTTGGACTGTCTTTGACAATACCACTGTCATTGATAGGACAGATGATCCTTCGGTCGCAGTACGCGAGCGGATTATATTGGGTGGGAGCATTCGTCGTGTTCTTCTCTTTTTTGTTCATTAATCACGAAAGTCGTGAAGAGGAGAGTTCAGTTCCGCCGGCGGGAAGCAGTGAACCTCTATGCAATAGGGATTAGAATTATACGGGTAGAGAAGAGCAGCAGCTTGTACCATCCACTTTCACAATAATTTCCTACTGACTGCAATACGATACAATGCATGTAGGACATATACAGTGGTGTAGAAGGGAAAATGGATTAAGGCACACAGCATAAGAGGCACACAGCATAAAATTTTGCTTGATTTGTATATTAATACGTCGGCGTGCTTGAAGACCCGGCTTTGAATAGAATATCTATATCGTTCATAGTTAATTGGAGATTCTCTGTCAGCTATTGGCTGCAGAAAAGTACCAGAACATTCGATTGGTGAAGAGTCCCAGCCACTACCAACTTCTGAATCGTAGGGGACTGACTTCTTCTAGGGATAACATCGCCATGCTTTATATGCAGTTCGGGAAATTACTCCTGTCTAAATGGATCCCGTTGTGGAGCTTCTAACTTCATACGCTGACCTAAATGCTTCTTATGTCGTAGAGCTAAATACGGAGCCCAGCCCTCTTCAATTCATGCGCTTCGTTGC
>Ga0335075_10000863_pt1 | contig 51443 bp, 42 predicted proteins | sample Lox_Sample_24_FD_206723 | JGI IMG/M metagenome (GOLD analysis project Ga0335075, IMG submission 206723) | Soil microbial communities from Loxahatchee National Wildlife Refuge, Florida, United States - Lox_Sample_2.4 | ecosystem: Environmental > Terrestrial > Soil > Wetlands | place: USA... | reverse complement strand
CTGATCGCTCACGTCCGCAGGCTGACCAGAACCCTTGCAAGAGCCTGATAGACAACGTCGCATTCCGAGTCAGACACTAAGAGACTGTTTGAGAATGCGCTGTGATGAGTGGGAGGCGCCGCAGGCGCCCCCGACTTGGAACGAACCGACTCACCACAGCGCATTCTCAAACAGTCTCTAACGACAGCGGGGTCTGCGGTAGCGGGAGGCGGCCGCGCGCGGGGTTGCATGAGCTTCGGCAGGCGGTCATTCTCCGGCCCCCTTTGGGGACGGTTGAGAGCAGTGAACGAATTCGGCGGCGCGTCATGATGTTTTTCACCCGCGCGAAGATGGCGATGGTCCTCGGGATCTGCGCGCTCGGGATTCTGCTCTCGCTGCCGAATATCATTCCGGCGCCGGCGTCCTGGCTGCCATGGCGGCATGTGCGGCTCGGGCTCGATCTGCAGGGCGGCAGTTATCTGCTGTTGCAGGTCGACATGGATTCGGTGGTCCACGAGCAGCTCGGCAATACGCTCGACAGCGTGCGGACGACGCTGCTTCACGCCGGCACCGGCTATCATAGTCTCGCGATCGATTCCGGCCATGGCCGGGTGGTGGTGACGCCGCGCATGCCCGGGGATCAGTCCGCCGTGCTCGCCGCCCTCTCCGGAATGGCCTCTGCCGAAGTGGCGCCGGGCGGCCGGCCGGATCTCACCGTCTCGGTCCTGCCGGGGGGACAGGTGGCGGTGACCCTTTCGCGACCGGCGCTCACGGCCCGCGCCGCTTCGGCGATGCAGCAATCGATCGAGATCGTCCGCCGCCGGATCGACGGCACGGGGGTGGTCGATCCGCAGATCGCCCAGGAAGGCGCGACCCGCATCATGGTGCAGCTGCCCGGGATCAGCGATCCGAACCGGATCAAACGGTTGCTCGGCCGGACCGCCCATCTCACCTTCCACCTGATCGATCAGGCGGCGAACCCGGCCGCCGGCGGTCCGCCACCGCCGGGCGATCTGTTCCTGCCCGTGCAGGGTGAGCCCGGACAGCACCTTGCCGTGCGCGAGCGGGTCGCCGTGGACGGGGCGAATCTCACGGATGCCCAGGCGGGCGAGGATCCGCAGACCGGCCAATGGGTGGTGAACTTCACCTTCGATTCGCTGGGCGCTCAGGAGTTCGGCGATATCACCCGGGCCAATGTCGGCCGGCCCTTCGCGATCGTGCTCGACAATCAGGTAATCAGCGCGCCGGTGATCCGCGAGCCGATCCTGGGCGGTCGGGGCCAGATCAGCGGCAATTTCTCCGCCCAGTCCGCAACCGACCTCGCGCTCCTGCTCCGGGCCGGCGCGCTGCCGGCGCCGCTTGCGGTGGTCGAGCAGCAGAGCGTGGGCCCCGAGCTTGGGGCGGATGCGATCCGCGCCGGAACGATCTCGCTCATCGTCGGCTTCCTGCTCGTCATCGGGTTCATGGGGGCGTTCTACGGGTTGTTCGGCTGGCTCGCGAACATCGCGCTGGTGATGAACCTGATCATCCTGATGGCGCTTTTGTCGGTGCTGCAGGCCACGCTCACCTTGCCGGGCATGGCGGGGATTCTGCTCACGCTCGGGATGGCGGTGGATGCCAATATCCTCATCAATGAGCGCATCCGCGAGGAGACGCGGCTCGGCCAGAGGCCGCTCGCCGCGATGGAGACCGGGTTCAAGCGCGCCTACGGCACCATCATCGACAGCAACGCGACCACGCTGCTCGCGCACGTCATGCTCTTCATCTTCGGGACCGGGCCGGTTCGCGGCTTCGCGGTGACCATCACGCTCGGCATCATCTCGACCCTTTTCACCGCGACGCTCGTCGCGCGGCTGCTGATGGCGCGCTGGTATGTCGCCATCCGCCCGGCCGCTCTTCCGGTGTGACCAAGATGTTCATCCGCCCGCTTTTCCGCCTGGTTCCCGACAATACGAAGATCCGCTTCATGCGCGGGCGGTTCCTCGGCCTGATGGTCTCGGCCGTCCTGTCCACCACTTCGATCATTCTTTTCTTCTATCCCGGCCTCAATCTCGGGATCGATTTCAAGGGCGGCGTCGTCATCCAGGCGGAGACGCCGGGGGCTGCGAATTTCGCGCATCTGCGCGGAGCTTTCGCCGCGGCGGGCCTCGGCGGGGCCGGATTGCAGCGGGTTGGCGGCGCGAACGAGATCATGATCAGCCTCGAGGCGCAGCGGACCGACGCGGCGACCGATGCGGCCGTGCAGCGAATCTCCGCGGCCCTTCAGAAAGCGGCCCCGGGCAGCCGCATTCTGGGGACGAGCGCGATCGGGGCGAGCGTCTCCGCCGAGCTTTTCCACAAGGGGTTGCTGGCGCTCGGCCTCAGCCTGCTGATGATCCTCGTCTATATCTGGTTCCGCTTCGAGTGGGAGTTCGCGGTCGGCGCGGTCGTCACGCTGATCCTCGACATGACGAAGGCGATCGGTTTTCTCGTCGTCACGCACATCCAGTTCGATCTGGTGATGGTCGCCGCGATCCTCACGATCCTCGGCTACTCGACCAACGACAAGGTGGTGGTATACGACCGGGTGCGCGAGAATCTGCGCAAATACAAGTCGATGCCCCTGCGCGAGCTGATCGATCTTTCCATCAACGAAACGCTGAGCCGGACCGTCGGCACCTCGACGACGGTGTTTCTCGCCGCCCTGCCGCTCGCGCTGTTCGGTGGCGCCTCCCTCTCGGGATTTGCCTGGACGATGCTGTTCGGCATCGTGGTCGGAACCTCCTCCTCGATCTTCATCGCCGCCCCCATTCTTCTTCTGCTGGGCGAAAACAGGCTCCGTCAGGACGCGCGCGCGGCGCCGCGGCCGGCCAAGAGCCCCGGGCAGGCACGAGGGTAACTCAGTAAAGCCCCGGAATGAGCCGGGCGGTGCGGGCGCGGTAGGCATCGTACTCCGCGCCGAACTGGGCGTGCAGCAGCGCTTCTTCCGCGTGGATGCGCGCGAGCAGCGGCGGCAGGAGCAGCGCGGCGAGCAGCAGGCCCACGCCGGAGCGAAAAGCGAGCGCCCATCCGAGCGAGGTGACGAGCAACCCAAGATAGCTCGGGTTGCGGATGAAGCGATAAGGGCCGTCGGTCACCAGGCTGTGCCCGGGCTGGATCGCGACCAGCCCGCTGAACCTTCGTCCGAGGACGAAGACCGGCCAGAGCCTGAGCGCCCCGCCGGCGGCGAAGAGCAGGACACCGAGCCAGCGAACAGCCTCGCCCCCGAAGGTCCAGAACCCTGCCCTTTCCGTGCAGGCCGGCAGGTAGGCGCTGAGCAGCCCGATCGCCGCGAAGGCGATGAGAACCCAGCGATTGTCGCGATCCTCGCGCTCTCCGGGGCTGAGATTGCCGCGGCTGAAAAGCGCCGTGCCGACCAGGGCGAAGAGCACGATGGCAAGCGCGATCCGGGCCCGATCGGCGAAGAAGATGGCGAACCCACCCCAGCCGAGGATGGCGAGCCCGAGATAGGCAAGGCTCCCCACGACAGCGAGCAACGCCAGTTTCGCCGTGAGCGCCATGGTGCGAGCCGGGATTACAGAAGCGAATGATGGCAGTTCCGGCGGACGCCGCCGGATTTCACGCCAGTGCCAGCTTTCATGGAAAGCTGGCACGGAGTTCTTTGTCCAAGTGCCCGATTCACGCGGCGAAAAGTGCTCGCTCCGCGAGTCACTTTTCTCTGCGATCGGGCACCAGGTCCGGGCGGGGCTTTCGCGGCTCGGGCAGCGCCTCCGGGTCCGGCGCCGATTCCGGCTCGGCGCCCCAGAGCGTGGCCCGCAAGGCCGGGTTGTCAATCAAATCCTCGGCGAGGGATTTGCAAAGCGCAAGCCCGCCGCTCCTCAAGCGCGTGATCGCGAGCGCCTTGGCATAGATCCCGGCACCTGTTTTCGCGCGCAGCTTGCCGGCCTCCCGGAGGAGAAAATCGAGGCGCTGGGTCTCCTTTCGGGAAGCGGCGTAAAGCGCGTCAGCACGGGCGCTGCTGCACCAGAGGGAAAGGCTCTCCTCACTGAAGCGCCGCCACGCCGCGTCGGCAATCTTCCTCTGGTGGCTGATTTCCGCGCAGAGCTCGAGCAGCTCCGCATCGAAGTGGGGCTTTTCCTCAACTGGCAAAGGCTGCTCACGCGCCGCCCCCGCGATCCGGCGCAACTGCTCCATCGCCGCGGACGACTCAGGTTTGGGAATGGTACGTTTGGCACGTACGAACTTCCACATGAACGGTTCCCTCATTGCCGGATCCGGTCCGGCTTTCTCGTTTTCTCCACGGGACGAATGCCACCTGCCCGCGGCGAAGAGGGGAAGGTTGGGCCGTCGGCAGAGCCGGCGTCAAGCGTGACGAGGCGCCGCCCCCGAGCCGGGAATCGGACGCACCGTGCCTTCGTTCTGAAAACCCTGTCGGATCAGGCGTTCAGCGAACGGGCGGCGCCCATGCGGGCGAGCATCCAGCCGGGATATTCCGCCGGCAGCGCGCTCACGCGGTCGAGCCGCTGAAGCTCCTCGGCGCTGAAGGCGATCTCGGTCGCGGCGAGATTGTCGTCGAGCTGCGCGACGGTCTTCGCGCCGATGATCACGGACATGACGAAATTTCGTTGCAGCACCCAGGCGAGCGCGATGCGCGCCACGGAGACGCCACGCGCCTGCCCGATCACGCGCATCTCGTCGATGCAGTTGAAGGCACGGTCCTTGTCCACGGGCGGGAAATCGAAGGAGACGCGGCGTGCCCCCTCGGGGCCCTGGCCTTTCCGGTCATATTTGCCGGAGAGCAGACCGCCCGCGAGCGGGCTCCAGACCATCAGCCCAAGCTTCTCCGGCATTAGCATCGGCACGATCTCCCGCTCAAGATCGCGGCCGGCAATGGTGTAATAGGCCTGGAGCGTCGCGAGCCGCGTCCAGCCATTCCTGTCGGCGATGCCGAGCGCCTTCATGATGCTCCAGGCCGGCCAGTTGGAGACGCCGACATAGCGGACATGGCCTTGCCGCACGAGATCGTCGAGCGCACGGACGGTTTCCTCGATCGGCGTGAGGGGATCGAAAGCGTGAATCTGGTAGAGGTCGATATAGTCGGTCCCGAGCCGCTTCAGGCTGGCCTTGACGCCGTCCATGATGTGGCCGCGCGACGCGCCGCGATCATTGGGACCGGAACCGACAACGCCGAAGACTTTCGTCGCCAGCACCACGTCCGAGCGTTTGCGGCCGGAGTTTGCGATGGCGCGGCCGGTGATTTCTTCGGAAAGACCTTCGGAATAGACGTCCGCCGTATCGATGAAATTGACACCCGCATCGAGCGCGCGTGCGACGATCCGGTCGGCGGCCGGCTGATCGAGCATGCCGATGACGTTGTACACGCCGCGGCCGCCGAACGTCATGGCGCCGAGGCAGATTTCCGATATGAGCAATCCTGTGTCGCCGAGTGTCTTGTAGCGCATCGATTCATTCCCCTCGGTCTCATGAAGACTCTGGGATCGTCATGAGACCCGTTCGTTCGGTCCGTCGGTGTCATGGCGTCGGCAAAGAGCGAGGCAATGCGGCGGGAAGCCGAATCGTTCTAACGCTCGGCATCGACCGCCCGCCAGCCATGCGTGATCTCGTCGAGCTTCGCCTTGAGATCGGGCGGCAGCGCCCCCTGCTCCCCGGCGGCGAGACTGTCCGCGAGCTGCTCGGGACGGCTCGCGCCGATGATCGGCGCGGTGATCGCCGGATGCGAGAGGACCCAGCGCATCGCCATCGTGGCCATGCTCATCCCCGCCTCGTCGGCCACCTTGCGGAGCGCCTCGATGGTTTCGAACTCCTGGTCGTGCCAATACCGCTCCTGATATCGTGCGCCGGCATTGCCGAGCTGGAAGCGCGAGCCTTCCGGCGGCGCGGCCTGACGGCTGTGCTTGCCGGTGAGCAGCCCGCCGGCGAGCGGATTGTAGGGGATCAGGGCGAGCGACTCCTCCATGCAGAGCGGCAGCAGATCACGCTCGAAGCTGCGGAACAGCAGATTGTACCGCGGCTGAACGGACTCGATGCGGGCGATGTTCCTGATTTCGCTCTGCCCGAGCGCGCGGGCGATCTTATAGGCCGGCCAGTTGGAAACCCCCACATATCGGGCCTTGCCCGCGCGCACGATCGCATCGAGCGCTTCCAGCGCCTCCTCGACCGGCGTGCGCGCATCGTAGCTGTGCAGCTGGTAGAGATCGACATAGTCCGTATCGAGACGCCGCAGAGAGGCGTCGATCGCGTCGAGAATATGCTTGCGCGACATGCCCTGGTCCCAGGGCTTGGGGCCCATCTGGCCCACGCATTTTGTTGCCAGAATGAACTGGTGGCGCTTTCCCTTGAGCCAGGCGCCGACGATCTCCTCGGTCCGGCCGGCGGTTTTGTCGCCGCCGCCCAGCGGATAGACATCGGCGGTATCCAGGAAATCGATCCCGCCGGCAGCGGCTTCATCCAGGATCGCGCGGCTCAGCGCGTCGTCACATTGCAGGCCGAAAGTCATCGTCCCCAGGCAGAGCCTGGAAACACTGAGGCCCGTGCGCCCGAATTTCACGTACTGCATGATATGCCTTGAACCTCTTCAGGATGATGGGGCGGGCGTCCCGCTCCCGCAGGCATGTTCGTCCCAGGAAATGGAAAGCGATTGTGCTCTCCGCCCTCATTCCGATCGGCGCCGGATGCAAGGGGGTGCTCGACGGACAGGATGATCCGTCTCCTTCGGAAGAGCAAATGAAACACGCGCTACTCATTCACGGATGTGACATCCGCGCCGCCCGCGTGCGTGAAATCTCCAGTTCTGCGCGAAAGATATTCTGCGCGCGCCTCTTTCCCGCACGCCGTGTCTTCACCCCCGCCCGCTCAGCGCGGCATAGAGCGCAAGCCTCCGCTCCGTGTTCGGCGGCAGCGCGGTGGCCATGTGCGGCAGGGCCATCGCCGGCAATTCTCCGGTCCGGTGGCAGGCGACGGAATGGCCGGGGGCGAAGGGCGCGAGCTTCGGATCCTCGATGCGGCAACGCGCGATCGCGAAGGGACAGCGCGTATGGAAACGGCAACCGGACGGCGGGTCGAGCGGGCTCGGGATGTCGCCCGAGGCGATCGGCGCCGGCTTGAGCCGCGGATCCGGGCGCGGGATCGCCGCGAGCAGCATGCGCGTATAGGGATGGCGCGGGGCGGCGAACAGATCCTCCTTCCGCGCCATCTCGACGATCCGGCCGAGATACATCACCGCGACACGGTCCGCGACATGCTTCACCACCGCCAGGTCGTGGGCGATGAAGAGATAGGAAAGATCGAGCTCCCGCTTGAGATCGCCGAGCAGGTTGACGACCTGCGCCTGAATCGAGACATCGAGCGCGGAAACCGGCTCGTCGCACACCACGAGCTCGGGATTGGGCGCGAGCGCCCGCGCAATTCCGATGCGCTGGCGCTGTCCGCCCGAGAATTCATGCGGATAGCGGCCCGCGTGATAGCTCGCAAGGCCCACCAGCCCGAGCAGCTCCGCAACCCTTGCCCGCCGCTCCGCGCGGCTTCCGATCCCGTGCACTTTGAGCGGCTCCTCCAGGGTCTCCGCCACCGTCATGCGCGGATTGAGCGAGGCGAAAGGGTCCTGGAAGACGATCTGCATGCGCCTGCGGACGCGGCGCAGCGCCTCGCCTTCCAGCTTCGTGATATCGGTCCCGCCGAAGCGGATGCTGCCCGCGCCCGGCGGGATGAGGCGGAGGATGAGCCGCGCGGTCGTCGATTTGCCACAACCCGATTCCCCGACCAGCGCGAGAGTCTCGCCCCGCGCGAGGGAAAAGGAAACGCCGTCCACCGCGCGCACCGTGCCGAACCTCCGCGACAAAAGGATGCCGCGTTCGACCGGAAAATGCTTTGTGAGGCCATCGACCTCGAGCAAAGAGGCCATCATGCAGCGCTGCTCGCCGCTTGGCCGAGAGCGTGATCGTCAAAGATCACCACGCTCTCGCTTCTGTCGGGCGATCAATTTCACGACTTTCCGAGACCGTTTCGCGATCCTGCCAAACGCCATGTTGGTCGAGTGGCGCCCGCAGGCACGCGACGCGATGGGAGGCGGCGATCTCCGCGAGCGGCGGATCGATCTCGGCGCAGGCGGAAGCAGCGAACGCGCAACGCGGATGAAAGCGGCAGCCGGAGGGCAGCGCGAAAGGTGGCGGCACGGTGCCCTCGATGGCGAGCAACCGTTCGCGCTCCAGCTCGAGACGGGGAACGCTGCCGAGCAGCCCGAGCGTAAAGGGATGTTGCGGATCGCCGAAAAGCGCATCCGCCGGCGCCTGCTCGACGATCCTTCCCGCATACATCACCGCGACCTTGTCCGCCATCTCGGCGACGACGCCGAGATCGTGCGTGATCAGGATGATCGCCATGCCCGTCTCGCGCTGAAGATCGCCGAGCAAAGCGAGGATTTCGGCCTGCACCGTGACATCGAGCGCGGTCGTCGGCTCATCGGCGATCAAGAGGTCCGGGCGGCAGGCGAGCGCCATCGCGATCATCACGCGCTGGCGCATGCCCCCGGAAAGCTGATGCGGATATTCGTCGAGGCGGCGTTCCGGCGCCGAGATGCGAACATGGGCCAGCGCCTCCACCGCCCGCGCGCGCAAGGCGCGCGCGCTCAGCGAACGGTCATGCGCGCGCATCGCCTCGATGATCTGCTTCCCGACCGTGAAGGAGGGGTTGAGGCTCGTCATCGGCTCCTGGAAGATCATCGCGATCCGGTTGCCTCGGATCGCCCGCATCGCCGCCGGGGGCAGCGCGAGAAGGTCGGCGCCCTCGAAAACGATGCGCCCGGCGCCGATCCGCCCGGGTGGCGCGATCAGCCGCAGGATCGAGAGCGAGAGCACCGACTTGCCGCAGCCGGACTCGCCCACGATGCCGAGCGTCTCACCCCGCTCGACCGTGAGATCGACCCCATCCACAGCCGGAACCTCGCCCGACTTCTGGCGGAAGACCGTGCGCAAGCCCTCGATCGCGAGCAGTGAAGTCATCGCGCGTCGTTCGCCGGCGCGGAAACCGCGCCCGGCTTCAGCTCCGATAATCCGGCCGGTCGTTCTCGATCAGACGGAGCGAGGCCTGCCACGCCATTTCGACGAGCCCGCCGCTTCCCTCGCGGTTGAACTGCGCGGCTGTGTGCCGGCGCACCTTCTTGGACGGGAAGACGAGCTTGCCCCCGCCCGACTGCGCGGCGATCTGCGCCTGGCAGGCGCGCTCGAGCACATAGATCTGGTCGAACGCGTCGGCGATCGAATTGCCGCCGACCAGAAGCCCGTGGTTGCGCAGGATCATCGCCTTGCGCTGGCCGAGATCGGCGATCAGCCGCTCGCGCTCGGCGCGATCGAAAGCAATGCCTTCATAGTCGTGATAGGCAAGATGCCCGTAGAATTTGAGCGCATGCTGGCTGATCGGCAGCAGCCCCTTCTTCTGCGCCGAGACGGCGATCCCGGCCGCGGTATGGGTGTGGATCACGCAGAGAAGATCGGGCCGGGCCATATGGATCGCGGAGTGGATGACGAACCCCGCGACATTGACGCGCTTGGTCTGCCGGTCGTCCTGATCGACGATATTTCCGTCGAGATCGATCTTCACCAGGTCCGAAGCGCGCATCTCGTGGAAGAAGGTGCCGTACTGGTTGATCAGGAAATGGTGCTCCGGGCCGGGGATGCGCGCGCTCAGATGAGTATAGATGAGGTCCGTCATGCGGAAATGCGCGAGCAGCCGGTAGAGCGCGGCAAGGTCGCAGCGAATCTGCCATTCTTCGTCCGGGATGCCGGGGCGTACGGCCGGGCGGCTGACAACGTTCATGGCTCTTCTCCGTGGCGGGACGGCTTGGCGGCCCATTTCGCGTGAGCCTGTCACGGAATTGCAGCACGGATAGGCAGAAGAGGGAAGGCTTGGCAGCCGGCCCGCGGGCCCCGTATGAGCGGGTGCGCGGCGGCCTCTTCCTGGCCGACGCATTGTGACCGGAGGTGAAGCGATGGCGACGATCTCGATCAAGGCGGCGGATGGATCCGGCAGTTTCCATGCCCTGGTGGCGGAACCGAAGGCGAAGCCGGCCGGCACGGTCGTGCTGATCCAGGAGATTTTCGGCGTCAACGATGCGATGCGGTCGGCCGCCGCCTGGGTGGCGGATCTCGGCTTCATCGCCGTTTGCCCGGACCTCTTCTGGCGGATCGAGCCCGGGATCGACATCACGGACAAGACCGAGGCCGAGTGGAAACGCGCTCTCGAGCTCCTTCAGAAGTTCGACCAGGCAAAGGGCATCGAGGATTTGCAGGCGACCGTGGCGGAGGCGCGCAAGCTTCCCGGCGCCAACGGGAAGGTCGGCACGATGGGCTACTGCCTCGGCGGAAGGCTCGCCTTCATGATGGCGGAGCAGTCGGACGCGGATGTGAATGTCTCCTACTATGGCATCGGCCTCGATAGCCTGCTCGACGGGCTTTCCAGGGTGAAGAAGCCGCTCGTCGCGCACATCGCGGACAAGGACGAATATTTCCCGCCGGAGGGGCGTGCGAAGGTCGTCGCCGCAGCGAAGGGCCACCCGCAGATCCACACTTACGTCTATCCCAATGCCGATCATGCCTTCGCCCGCGTCGGCGGCATTCACTGGGACGGGCGTTCGGCGGCGATCGCCAATGGCAGGAGCGTGGAGGCGCTGGTCGCTGCGCTCGGCTGATCGCAGGGGCTGATCGCAGGGGCTGATCGCAGGGGCTGATCGCGGTCCGGGGCGGCTCAGAGGGGAGCCGCCCTCGCCCGTTCATTTCAGGCCGGCGAGCTCGGCGCAGAGTTCGGCGGTGGTGACCTGGCGGCAATAGCCGCGATTGTTGGCAAGCGAATTCTCGTGCCGCGCCGCGCTCAAGGTGGCGCAGGCATCGGTCGCGAGCGTCACGAGATAGCCAAGATCGCAGGCATCCCGGACGGCGGAATCGACGCACTGGTCGGTCAGCACGCCGGCGATGATGAGATATTTCACCCCGAGATTGCCGAGCACATAGTGCAGGTGCGTCGAGATGAAGACGGAGGAGGACGACTTCGGAAGAATGATCTCATCGTCCTGGGGGGCGATCTCGTCCAGCACTTCGGCATCGCGCGAGCCTTTCGGGCAGAAAAGCCGCGAGATCTTGTAATCGAGGCTGAGATCGCGCCCGTCCTTCGTCAGCGCTTCGATCACCGTGTACATCACTTCCACGCCGGCCGTGCGGGCGGCCTGCTGCAGGCGCTGCATGTTGGGAACCGCGTGCTGGCGCATCTCCTCGAAGAAATAGCCGTAGGTCGCCGCGACCTCTTCGGGTGAGAGGCCGGACGTGCCGCCACCGCCGGGAGCCGAATATTTCTGCACATCGATGAAGAGCAGGACGGTCTTGCCCTTCTCCACCGGAACGTCACGGCTCAGGCCGAAATCCTTCATGCCGCCTTCTCCGCGATGCGCCGATCGGCGATGGAAAGAAGCCGCGCCAAACGCTCCGCCCAGAGAGCCTGGCCGGCGAGGGTCGTGATCAGGTCCTGGCGGATCTCGATCTCGACATAATCGAGGCCGCCTTGCTCGGCATGCACGGGCACGCCGTAATCGGTCGCATCGCTCAGGCGATAGGGCTCGTTCTCGCCCACCTCGAGATCGCCTTCGGCCCGCAGCAGGGCCGAGAGAATCAGGGAAAGACGCGGATTGCGGTTGAAAAGCACGGCACAATGCATCTTCCGCGCCGCCCCCTTGAAGATCGGCGTGAAGCTATGCATCGCGACGTAAAGGGTCCGGCGGCCGGCCGCGCGGCGGCGCGCGATGATCGCCGAGATCGCGTCATGGTAAGGCTTGAAGATCGCCTGCCGGCGCCGCGCCTTTTCCTCGGGCGAGAGGGCGCGATTGCCCGGCACCTCCGTCATCTCGCTCACTTCCGGGAACGCGCTCGGCACGCCGGGCTGCCGATTGCAGTCGATCACGAGGCGGGAATAACGCTGGAGCAGCGCAGCGGCATCGAGCGCCCGCGCCATGCGGCGGACCACGCCGGCAATGCCGATATCCCAGGCGATATGCCGGCCGAGCTCCCCGCGAGAAAGGCCGAGCGTGCCGAGCGAGGCCGGAATCCGTCGCCCGGCATGATCGGCGGTGAGCAGGAAATCGCTCCTTCCGTTCGGGTTGACCTGGCGGACGGGAAAGGGCTCGTCCAGCCCGAGCAAGGACGCTGCCTCCCCCCTCGGCTCAATAGACATCGGCATAGCGGGCGCAGATCTCCGCATCCTCGAGCCCATCCAGGGCCGCGATCTCGGCTTTCTTGAATTCGAGATAGGCGGACATCGCCGTCTCGCTCCACCAGCTCCTGGCCGCCTCGTCCCCCGCGAGCGCCTCCAGCGCCGCCTTCAGGCTGCGCGGCAGCAGCGGCGCCGCCGTGCCCAGCGGCGGCAAGACGAGGCCCCGCCTGAGCCCGTCCACCCCGGCATGAATGAGCGCGCCGAGCGCGAGGTAAGGGCAGCCTGCGGCATCCGCGACGCGGAACTCCACATTGAACTGATCGGCGGGCGCGGTGGCGGCGGTGGCGAAGATCGGGGCGACACGGAGCGCGACACCGCGATCCTGCACGCCGAGATCCGCATGCACCGGGGCCCAGCGATTGGGGGTGAGCCGGAAATAGGAGGCGACCGCGGGCGCCGAGAAGGCCGAAATCGCCGCCATGTGGGCAAGAATGCCGGCGAAGAAGGGCTCCGCCCGCCGGCTGATGAGGCGCGGCCGGCCGGGATCATGCGTCACCGGCTGCTCGGCCTCCCAAAGGCTCATATGGATATGGGTCCCATTGCCGATGCCGCCCGGTTCGAGCATCGGCGAGAAGATGACCCGATGGCCGAGCCGCCAGGCAACGCCGCGCGCCATCTCGCGCATGATCACCGCCCCGTCCGCCGCCCGTAGCGCCGGCTCGTGGGCGACCGTGACCTCGAATTGCCGCGCGCCATATTCGGGCAGGAAACTGTCCGCCACGAGGCCGGCTGCGTTCAGCGCGGCCGTCAGCGCCTCCCCGAAAATGCCCTGGCGGCGGAACATATCGAGCGCATAGGTCGAGCCGGGCCGGTCCTCGACCCCGGTATAGACGAATTCTTGCTCGAAGCTCGCCTTGAGGCTGAGGCCGAAGCCGGCGAGGGAGAGAATGGCGCTTTTGAGGAACGCGCGCGGGCAGCATTCCCAGGGGCTGCCGTCCGTGTTCTGGATATCGCCCAGATAGAAGCGCTCCGCGGTTCCGTCCTCGAACGGAACCGCGACATGCGCGCGCGGGTCGGGGCGGATGATCAGGTCGCCCCCGGTGCCGAAGGGCGTCACATAGATCGGGCCGAAGCAGGACATCATGATGTTGGAATGGGTCAGGCCCATTCCCTTGGCGAGCCGCGTCTCGGTGTCGGCAACGGGGAAAGCCTTGCCGCGCACGAGCCCCGACCAATCGCAGATGCCGGCGAACACCAGGTCCTCACGCTGCATGGGTGATCGGGCCTCCGGGAAGAATGAGATCGGATCCGCATCATCGGCGAGAATGGGCCGCAAGGCGAGGCGGGAGAGAACGTGGCCGCCCTGGCGAGGCGTCGCCTGCAGGCGCAAGAGCGGGAGCGGGCGCATCCCGCTCCCGCCATTTGTTTTCCCGCGTGATTCAGACCTCCGGTGATTCCACCTCCGGTCATCACGCTCTAATATTCCCGCTTGCTTCCAGGGAGGAGGTCCGGATGCGCCTCGTCGATCTCGAGACCCTGGCCGGAATGGTGCCGGCGGGGGCGATGCTCGCCATCCCGCCGGACAATTCGGCCACGCCGTCATCCTTCGCCCGAGCGCTCGTGCGGGCCGGCGCCCGGGGGCACGCGCTTGGGCTTCGCCTCGTCGGCGTGCCGGTTTCCGGCTACGCGACCGACCTCCTGATCGGCGCGGGCTGCGTGGAAGAGGTTCAGTCGAGCGCGGTCTCGCTCGACGAAGCCGGCCTTGCCCCCTGTTTCACGCGCGCGATCAAGGCGGGGACGCTCCGCATGCGGGACGCGACCTGCCCGGCAATGCATTCGATGCTGGAGGCGGCGGCCAAAGGCATTCCCTTCATCCCGATCCGCGGCATCCTCGGCAGCGATCTTCTGGCCCACCGGCCGGATTGGCTCGTGATCGACAATCCCTTCGCCAAGGATGATCCGATCGTCCTTTTGCCCGCGCTCGCGCCCGATTTCGCCGTTTTCCACGCCGTGATGGCCGATCGCGAGGGCAATGTCTGGATCGGGCGGCACCGCGAGCTCGCCGTGATGGCGCATGCGGCGCATCGGACCTTCGTCACCGTGGAGCGGGTGATCGACCGCGACCTCCTGGCCGATGCGCATCTGGCGGCGGGAACCGTCAGCGGCGCCTATATCGAGGCGGTGGCGATCGCGGAGCGCGGCGCCTGGCCGGGCGGACTGACCGGCGAATATCCGGACGACGACGCCCATCTCGCCGAATATGCCGCCCTGGCCCGCACCGAGGAGGGGTTCCGCGCCTATCTCGCGCGCCATGTGCACAAAAGGCCGGCCGAGGCCGCGGAATGACCGAGGAGGGCCTGATCGCCGCGATCGCCCGGCGGATCCCGCCCGCCCGCCACGTGGCGGTCGGCGCCGCAAGCCCGATCCCGGCGGCAGCTTCATTCCTGGCCCGGGAAATCACCGGCAATTTGCGGATTTCATTGCTTTATAAGCGTGATGGCAATCCCTTCACGGACGGCACCGGGGAGCTTTTCGATCTGGCCGCGCAGGGCCGCATCGATCTCTTCTTTCTGGGCGGGGGCGAGATCGACGGGGCCGGCAATATCAACCTGATCGGGATCGGTGAATGGCCGGGCCGGGCGGCGCGCTTTCCGGGCAGCTTCGGCTCGGCCTTCATGTACCTGATGGTGCCGCGGACGATCCTCTTCCGCCTCGAGCATTCGAAGCGCGTGCTGGTGCCGCGCGTCGCGCGCATCTCCGCCCCCGGCACCTCCGCGCCCGGCATTTTCCGCCGCGGCCACGCCGATGCGCTGGTGACCGGCCGCGCCGTCTTCCGTTTCTCCCCCGAGCGTGCCCGCTTCACCCTGATCTCGGTCCATCGAGGCGAGAGCGAGGCGAGCATCCGCGCCGCGACCGGTTTCGATTACGACGTCGCGGACGGGCTCGCGGAAACACCGGAGCCGACGGAGGACGAGCTGGCGCTCCTGCGCGGGCCGGTCGCGGCGGCGATGGCGCCGATCTATCCCGCCTTCGCCGCGCGCCTCTGGCCGGAAGCGCCCGCGCGGCGGAGCGCCTGATGGAAGGCTCGGCTGCCGCGCGGCTCGCCGCCTCCGCCGGGGCGCTCGCCAGGCTCAAGGTGATCGATCTCTCCCGCGTGCTCGGCGGGCCGTTCTGCACCATGGTCCTCGCCGACCACGGGGCCGACGTGATCAAGCTCGAGCCGCCGCAGGGCGATGAGACGCGCGATTGGGGCCCACCCTTCGATGCGGATGGCACGGCGAGCTATTTCATCGGCGTCAACCGCAATAAACACTCGGTCGGGCTCGATCTCGCGAAGCCGGAGGGGCGGGAGGTGCTGCTGGCGCTCCTCGCCGAGGCCGATGTGCTTGTGGAGAATTTCAAGCCCGGCACGATGGAACGCTGGGGCCTCGGCTATGCCGATCTCGCGCCGCGCTTTCCGGGCCTCGTTCATTGCCGCATCTCGGGCTTCGGCGCCGATGGCCCGCTCGGCGGAATGCCCGGCTACGACGCGATCCTGCAGGCCATGACCGGGCTGATGAGCGTGAATGGCGAGCCGGCGAGCGGGTCGGTCCGGCTCGGCACGCCGGTGGTGGACCTCGCCACGGGGCTCTTCTCCGCGCTCGGCATCATGATGGCGCTCTTCGAGCGCGCGCGGTCCGGCCAGGGCCAGTTCCTCGACATGACGCTCCACGATTGCGGGCTGGCGCTGCTCCATCCCCAGGCCGCGAATTTCTTCCTCAATGGCAGAAGGCCGGTCCCGCTCGGCAATCCGCATCCGAACATCGCACCCTATGAGAAATACCGCACGCGGACCTGCGAGATTTTCCTCGCCATCGGCAATGACGGACAGTTCGCCAGGCTCGCGCATGAGATCGGCCGACCCGAGCTCGCGCAGGATCCGCGCTTTCTCACGAATGCCGAGCGCCTCGCCCATCGGCCGGTGCTCACGGAGGAACTTGCCGCTTCCTTCGCGAAAGAGGATGGCCATGCGCTTGCCGCGCGCCTGCTCGCGGCGGGATTGCCGGTTGGGCCCGTGCTCGCCGTGGACGAGGCGATCGCCGCGCCGCACACGGCCCACCGCGCCATGGTCACGGCGCTGGACGGCTATCGCGGGCTTGGCACGCCGATCAAGCTTTCCCGCACGCCGGGCGGCACGCGCCGCAAGCCGCCCAGCTTCGCCGCCGACGCCGAAACGGTTCTGAGCCAGCACGGGTTCGCGGCGGAAAGGCTTGCGGCGCTGCGTGCAAGCGGAGCCCTTCCGGACAAGCGGCGGAAATAGAAAGAATCAGGAGAAAAGGCAAAGCCGCGGGGCTTGGAAGGCGTTATGCACTTTGATGAAGTGGCGGAAAGAATGAGGCTCTTTTTTCTGAAGAAAAAGAAGCCAAAAGACTTTCATCCGTTTTCCGGACCAGGCCCTGGCCGAGGGCTACGAACAAAAGGATGAAAGTTCTTTGGTTCTTTCTTTCAAGAAAGAACAGCTTTCTTTTTGCTGACCGCGCAGGGCATTGGGGGGGAGGGTTCATGATGCCCTTTGCGGAGCCTGGCTTGCCTCGGCCAGAAGCCAGTCGCGGAAAGCGCGGACCTTGGGCCGTTCGAGCGATCGCGGCGGATAGACGATGTAATAGGCGAGCTCCGCCTTGAGCCTGAGGTCGAAGAGCCGCACGAGCTGCCCGCTCGCAAGCTCCTCTTCGATGAGCGATGTTCGGCCGAGCGCCACCCCTTCGCCGCGAATCGCCGCCTGAACCACCATGCTCGAGTGGCTGAAGATCGGTCCGCGTGAGGCATCGACACCCTCGACTCCGGCCGCCATCAGCCACATCCGCCAGTCCACCTCGGTCCCTTCATCGTGGAGCAGGACATGGTGCCGCAGATCCGCCGGTTTTTTGAGCGGATATTCTCCTTTGAGAAGCCTCGGGCTGCACACCGGCACATAATCATCGCCCATGAAACGCTCGGCCGAGAGGCCCGGATAGTGCCCGCGTCCGTAACGAATCGCGAGATCGACATTGTCGCGCGCGAAATCGGTGATCTGCTCGTTCGCCTGAAGACGCACGTCGATATCCGGATGAAGCGCGCGAAAGCGCCCGAGCCGTGGCACCAGCCACCCGCTCGTGAAGGAGTATGTGGTGCTGACCGTGAGTTCCCTCCCCTCCTTGGGCAGGCTTAGCCGCCGCGTGGCATCCGCCAGGGAATCGAGCATTTCACGCACCGATTGCGCATAGGCCTGCCCCTCGTCGGTCAACCGCAGCGCACGATTCATGCGCCGGAAGAGGCGCAGGCCGAGATGATCCTCAAGCGATTTTACCTGCCGGCTCACCGCGCCATGGGTGACGTGCAGTTCCTCGGCCGCCTTGGTGAAGCTGAGGTGTCGGGCCGCAGCCTCGAAGTCGGGCAAGGTGTTGAGAGGGGGCAGCCGGCGGGCCATCGATCTCCAAATCGCGTGAGTTTCTATCACGTACCCTATGACGATTATTCGATTGTTGACAGCAAAAAACCTTCCAAAATGCAGGGCAGAGAAAAGATCGCGGGAGAAGAGAGAAGTCGGAACATCCCGCTTTGTTGTGAGGAAAATGGCGATGAACCAGCTTGTGATCGCGCGCCGAACCCCCTCTTCGTCCCGGCCACTCGGCGTCGCTCTTGCCGCCTTCAGGAGCTTGGGCGAGCAGGTCGCAGCCTGGCGGAAGCGGCAGCGTGAGCGCGCCGAAATGTTTGCCCTCGATGAAGCCTCGCTCAAGGATCTCGGGATCAGCCGAGCCCAGGCGAATTTCGAGCGCGGCAAGCCCTTTTGGCGCGGCTAGTGTCCCGACTCGCAAATATCGTCATCATGCGTCGGGACACTCGCTCTTTGTTTTTAGTGGCCTCCGCCCGTCTTGTTGACGAGGTCGTTGTAAAGACTGCCTCCGGCGAGGCCGGGAGCCGCCCAGGCTCCGGAACCGACGCCGAAATCACCGCCGACAGCGTCGGTCGACAGGGTTTCCTCCCCATAAGGTGATCCGGCTGCGCCTGCCGATGAGCCGGAGAACGCAGCACCGTTGCAGCCGGCCAACGAGACCAGGATCGCCAGCGCCACCAAAACGCGATTGCTCATCGCTCCCGCCCTCCCGCCGGATCACATGTGCCTGGCGCACGGATAGGCCTGCGCCAGGTAGGTGAACAAGCCATCGATCGCCGGCTGGTCCAGCCGCGCGGGTTGTGCGTCCGCCCAGGCGGCGAAGGAAGCCATCACCTGGCTATGGTTCGGAGGCGGCGAGGGAATGCAAAACATCACGTGCGCGTTCTTTTGCCTTTCATGCGCCATCTCGACCACGACCGCGCCTTCCACGTAGCCGTGGCAGAAGCCGGCCTCGGCCATCATCATCGGATCGCTCTTGGGGGCCATGCAGAGGCTCAGCAGATCACGGACCGTTTTTGGTGGAAAGCTCGAGGCCGTGACCGCCGCCAGGGCCCCGCCGGCCGAACCGACCGAGAGCACGATGGCAAGTGCGGCCAATCTGAGTTTCATGGGTCTCTCTCCGTCGCGTCCGTCCCCGCGGCAATGGGTAGCCTGATTGGATCGCCCGATCCATCGATATCGGCCGCGCATCGTCAGAGCGCGCACATCCTGGCAGCGCCGGTGAGGGTGGCTATTTCGAAGGCGCGGGCTCACCCGGCGGCGTGCCCGTTTGCGGCTCCCTCGTACTCTCGGGCCGCGACGGGGCCTTGGGCTGCTCGCGTGGCGCGGGGGGGCCGGTGACGACGTCGAAATCGAACGGGGAAGAATTCATGCGAACCTCCTTCGGGCTGGGAGGCCGCTCCACCGATGGCGGGAATTTCGCGAAATGACACCAGAAACACGAAAGCCGCCTCTGTGGGGCGGCTTCGGTTTCGTTTCAGAGAAAGACGATCCTAGGCCGCCGGGCTGTGCCAGCGGTACCAAAATCGTGCAGCGGCGGATCGTATCGGTGCCATAGCCCGTCATCTAACGTGCGGGCAGGCATGCGGTCAACCCCGCCACCCCGTCCCTGCCCTGCCCAAATCTCATCCCAACCGTGCGTCTTCAGCCGACCTTCCGGATGGACTGGAAGCGACCGATCCCCGGCGCGGGCACGCCCTTGGCAGCCTCGGGCCGCAATGGCAGAAAGCAGCCTCGTGCCCGGATGAGGTTTTGCCGCTCTCGCGGCAATCGCCTTCCAGGGGCGGAACTTCCTCTCCGCCACGGTTGGCGCGAATCCGGCCGGGCAGCACATAACATGCCCCTTATGTTCCATATCGTCACGACGAAGGCCCTCGATCGCCCTTGACCCTCGGCAGGATCCCCGGACTCCGACACCTCCTCGAGCCGCTCCTCGCGCTGGCGCTGATCTTTGCCGTCATGAGCGCCTGCTGGCCCCTCGCCAAGGTCCAGAATTTCACGGCCTTCGACCAGCCCTTCTATCTCGGCATCGCCTACGATATCGGCCATTATGGCCGCTTCACGAGCGGCTATGTCTTCGATCACGGACTCTCCGATGCGCAGCGGCCATCGGCGATGCGCTTCACCCCGCTTTATCCCACGCTGCTCGCCGGTCTCGCCACGCTCGATCCGCCTTTCTCCCGGGCGATGAGCTGCCTCGTGCATTCGCGCGGAAAGGATCCAGCCTGCCCGCGTGACGCGCGGCTGCCCCGGCTGCTGCAATTCCTCATGCTCGGACTGGTTTATTTTCTCATCCGGGCGATCGCGCAGCAGGTGAGCGGCTCGCGGCGCACGGGTTGGATCGCGCTCGTGCTCGCCTTGATCACGGCGCCGGAGCTTCTCGGCTATGTGAATTACATGATGACCGAGATCACCGCGCTGACACTGGCGATCGCCGCGACCGCCGCGTCCGTGCGTGGGCTCGCGAAGCCGCGCGGCGCGTGGTGGCTTGCGCTCGGCGGCGCGCTTGCCGGCCTTGCCGCCCTGACGCGGCCGGCCTTTTTCTACGTTTTTCTCGTTTGTGCCGCGGCCGGCTTCGTGATCGCGGCATGGCGGCGCATGCGCGCGCCCGGGTTGCGGCGCGCCCTCGCCTTCGCGCTTGCGGGAGCGCTCGTCATTGCCCCGTGGATCATACGCAACGCGATCGTTCTGCATGACGCACGGCTCACCGCCGGCTACGGGCCGGATGTTCTCGTCCAGCGCGTTGCCTTCGATGAGATGAGCTGGGCGGAGTACCGCCTCTCCTTCCTCTGCTGGCTGCCGGACGGCAACGGCATGGGAAGCCTGCTGTTCGGGCAAGGCGCCTGCCACCGCTTCCAATGGTCCGACCGGCCCGACAATTTCTATGCGATCGGCAATGGCCCCCTGAAGGATGAAGTGCCTGCGGCAGCGGGCGGATGGTCGCATGTGCTGCCCTATCTGCTGCATACCTACATCCTGCCCCATCTCTTCAAATTCACGATGGTGACAGTCTCGTTTGCCCTGCGCGGCGCATGGGTCCATCGCTATTGGGGTCTGATCCTGGCCCCGATCTGTCTCTTCTTCACCTGGCGTGCGCTTCGCCGCGGCGACGCCTTGTTTCTCGCGGCAAGCCTGCCCAGCTGGTTCCTGCTTCTTTTTTCAGCCGCGGTCTCCGTCAATCAGACACGCTACAATCTCGTGCTCGTCTCACCCTTCGCACTCTCCGGCGCCATGGCGATCGAGGCCTTGTTGCGCCGCCGCATCGCGCGCCGCTCCGCCGCGGCGGAAAACACAGAGGCGGGCACGTCTTCGGAAGACCGGTCGCTGATGTTGCAGCGTCGCATTAATTGAGTTAGCGTTGCAAAAAATGCCGCGCGCGGGCGCTCGTCCCGCGGCGGGAGGTTTCGGGGTGGGAATGAGTCCAACAAGGCGATGCGGCACGACGCGTGCGGCTTCTGCCCGATGGGGTGGCATCCCCTGCGGCCAATGGTCCGCAACTTCGTGCCTTTCTTGCGTTCTCGCAGAGCGGGGCTTTGGGCGCTCGGGCTTGGATGCCACGCGGATCCCGCATCACGCGCGCGGCTTCGCAGGATGAGAACTTTCCTTCGTAATGTAGATTTGTCAGCTTGCGTGCCGATCTTTCCTGATTTGCAGGAAGGATGATCCCGGCCCGCTTCGACGAGAGAGCCACTGACTTCGGAACCGGCGGCAAGTCCGATAACCGCACAACAACAATCATACAAAGGAGGAACGGATGAAAAATCGCCATTCGCTCTCGGCAAAAAAGCCGTGCAAGGAAATCCATGCCGCCTCCACCCTGGCCGGCATGGCGCTCATCCTCACTCTCCTGGCCGGGCTCGCTGGCCATGCCATTCCGGCGGCGGCGCAACCGTCCGAGAGCGGCGGGAATGTCGCCGTCGCCACGTCGCCCACCATCACCACCGATGTCAACGTGACCGACGCGATGCTGAGCGATCCGGGCGGGGCCAACTGGACCAATTCCGGCCACGGCTACGCCAACGACCGTTTCTCGCCGCTCAATGAGGTCAATGCGGGCAACGTCACCAGCCTCGTCCCGGTCGCGATCGCCCAGACCGGCTTCACCGCGAGCTTCGAGACCACGCCGGTTGTCGTGAACGGCGTCATGTACGTCACGACCCCGATGGTCAACGACAAGCAGGCCGTCATCGCGATGGACGCAGCGACCGGCCGCGAGATGTGGCGCTTCGTCTATAACGACAAGCTCAACCATATCTGCTGCGGACCGGTCAATCGCGGTGTCGTCGCGGCGTACGGCAAGGTCTTCTTCGTCACGCTCGATGATCATCTGATCGCGCTCGACGCGAAGACCGGCGGACAGCTCTGGTCTGATCTCGTCGCCGACGCATCGGTCGGCTATTCGGAGACGATGGCGCCGCAGGCCTATGATGGCATGGTGATCATCGGCAGCGCCGGCGGCGAATGGGCGACGCGCGGGTTCGTCGCCGCCTACAGCGAAGGGGACGGCAAGGCGATCTGGCGCTTCGACACCACGGACCCAAAATCCTGGGCAGGGGATTCCTGGAAGAAGGGCGGTTCTGCCGTCTGGACCACGCCGGCGATCGACACGGCGCGCGGCCTCGTCATCTTCTCGGTCGGCAATCCCAATCCGGACCTCAATGGCAAGGTGCGGTTGGGCGACAATCTCTACTCGGACTCGATCGTTGCCCTTCATGCCAAGACCGGCGCGCTCGCCTGGTACTATCAGGAAGTGCCGCACGATGTCTGGGACTATGACGCGGTCAGCAATGTCGTGCTGTTCGATGCCATGGACAATGGCACGATGGTCCCGGCTGCCGGAGAGGCCGGCAAGACCGCCTGGTTCTATATCGTCAACCGGGAAACTGGCCAGCTGATCCGCAGGTCAGAAGCCTTCGACCAGCAGCAGAACATGTTCTCCCAGCCCACCGTCGCGGGCGTGCAGATGCTGCCGGGCGCCAATGGCGGCAGCGAATGGTCGCCGCCCGCCTATTCGCCGCTCACCCATGCCGTCTATGTCCTTGGCATGAATCAGCTGATGACCTTCAAGACCGAAGAGACGACCCCGGATATCCCGGGCCTGATCCGCCTTGGCAGCAGCTTCGCGAATGTGCAGGGCGGCGTGCAGGACGGCACGCTCACCGCGATCGACGTGAATACCGGCAAGATCGTGTGGAACCAGACATTGCCGCAGCCGATGATGGGCGGCGCGCTCGCCACGGCCGGCAATCTCGTTTTTACGGGCGAGGGCAATGGCTGGTTCGATGCTTTCGATGCCACCAGCGGCAAGCTGCTCTGGCGGTTCAATCTCGGGGCCGGCGTCAATGCGCCGCCGGTCGCGTACCAGGTGAACGGCAAGGAATATATCGCCGTGGCCGCCGGCGGAAATTTCCAGATCGGCTATCCGCTCGGCGACGCCGTCGCGATCTTCACGCTCGGGAAGTGAGCTCGGGGCCTTGCCCCGGGCCCCGTCCGCGCCGCGTGGCTTTTCTTTCTTGCCGCGCGGCGCACAGGGCCGGCGTTACTGCGGAATATTGAGCGCGGTCTGATCGACGTAAGGCTTCATGAGGGCCTCCGCGCTCGCCTGGGCCGCAACCACCGCCGCTTGCGGCGTGGCGCGTCCGGAGAGCACGGCCTGAACCTGGTTCTCCATCGCCTTGCGCACCGCCACGGTCTCGAACGTGTCGAACCAGGGCACGGCGTATTTCAGCTGCTCGAGCGCAACTTTCGCGTTGGGATACTTGGCGAGATAGGATTTCATCTCCGGCAGGTCATAGGCCGCGATGCGCGGCGCGAAATAGCCGGTGAACCGGCTCCAGCGCCCGGCGATATCGGGGCTTACCAGCCACTTGATCAGCGTCCAGGCCGCCGCCACGCGCGTGGGCGAATTGCCCTTCGGAATGATCAGGCTGCCCCCGCCGATCGGCGCCGCCGGCTGGATGTTGTACGGCATGAAGGCGACCCTGAACGGCGATTTCATGTTGCTGCGAACGAAGGTGAGCGCCCCGGTCGAAAGGACCATCATCGCCGCATGCCCGGTGAAGAAGGCGGTCGCCGCCGCATTGGCGTCGATGACACCCGGGGGCATCACATGCAGCTTATTGACCATCTCATCGAGCAGCATCACCGCGCCCAGCGTGCTCGGCTGGTCGTAATAGACCTCGCCGCCATAATCGTGGTTGAAATACTGCCCGCCGTTCGACATGGCGAGCCCGCTCACGATCCAGCCGAGATAATCGTAAGTGCCCGGCATCTCGAAGCCATAGCGCTCGACGGTGCCTCCCTTCACGACCGTGAGCTTCCTGGCGTCCGCAACGAAGTCCTGCCACGTCACGGGCGGGTGGCTGGGATCGAGCCCGGCCGACTTGAACGCATCGACGCTGTAATAGAGAAGCGGAGTCGAATTCTGGAAGGGAACGCCATACACGTGTCCGTCGATCACGGCATTGTCGGCGAGCGCCGGCCAGAACTCCGCCATGAAGCTCTTTGGCGTTATGCCGTCCTTCTCGATCAGCGGATCGAGGGAGATGGCCAGATGGTTGATCTCGTACGAGCGCACGAAATTGGCGCTCATGATGACCGCGGCTGGCGGATTCCCCGCCTTGATCGCGGCCGTGGTCTTGAGATTGGTGTCGTCATAGCTGCCGGCATAGACCGCAGTGACATGGATATCCGGATGCCCTTTGTTGAATTCGGCGATCAGCTGGCGAATCTCGATCACGAGCTTGCCCTGCACCGGCACCGGGAAATAAAGGTCGATATCGGTGGTCGCGGCGCGCGCCGCGCCCGCGGAGATGAGCATTCCTGCCGCCGCCGCGAGCGCGGCGCGCCATGGTCTCAGCATGAAGGGCCTCCTTACTTGATGCCGGTGAAGACAAAGCTCGAGACGATGCGCCTCTGAAAGACGACGAAGATCAGAATCAGCGGCGCAGCGACCAGCAGCGTTCCCGCCGCGATCACGCCCCATTCCGTCGCGCTCTCCGCTCCCGAGGTGAAGGAGGCGAGACCGACCGTCAGCACCTGATTGGCCGGCGAGGAAAGCGCGATCAGCGGCCAGAGAAACTCGTTCCAGTGATAGCTCACCGAGACGATGGCGAAAGCCGCGAGACCCGGCCGCGCCAGGGGAAGCAGCACATGCCAGATCACCTGCGGCAATCTTGCTCCATCGAGCATCGCCGCGTCCTCATAATCACGCGGAATGGAGCGGAAGGTCTGGCGCATCAGGAACGTGCCGAAGGCGGAGGCGAAGTAAGGCGCCATCACTCCCGGCAGCCGGTCATAGAGCCCGAGCGAGACGATCGTCGTCAGATTCGGCACGATCAGGATCGGCGGCACGAGCATGAGCTGCAGCAGAAAGAGATAGAAGAGCCAGGCGCGGCCGGGAAAGGCGAGGCGAGCAAAGGCATAGCCCGCAGCACTCACCGTGACGCACTGCACCGCGAGAATGCCCGCGCACATCAGGAAAGTGTTGAAGTACCAGAGCGGAAAGCTTCCTTCGCTCCAGGCCTCTCGGAAATTGCCGAATCCCATCGCTCCGGAAGGAATGAGGGAGGCGATCTCGGAGGTGCTGGCACTTTCGGAACGGAGGCTCGCGACCAGCATCCACGCGAAGGGAATCGCCCATATCAGGGCCGTCGCCGACAGCGCCAGCATGACGAAAAGCCCGACCTCGCGCCCCTGCCTCGGGCGCGATGATTTCGGATCATCACGCTCTCGCTTTATTTTCTCGACCAGTTTCATGGCTTTTCACGGATTGCTTCGCTTATCCGCCAAAACCATATTGATCTAGGATTCATAATGAATCCCCCGCTCGAGCACCCGGAGCGATCCGGCCGAAAGCACGAACAGCACCGCCACGCTCACCACCGTCGCCGCGGCGGCAAGCCCCATATCATTGTTCTGGTGCGCCTGCTGATAGATGTAGAAGAGAAGGACATTGGTCGAATCGGATGGCCCGCCATCAGTCATCACCACGATATGATCGACCTGCGTTAGCACGTTGATGAGCGCGATCACCAGCACGAAGGCAAGTGTCGGACCAAGCAGCGGCCACGTCACATGGCGGAAACGCTGGAGCGGACCGGCCCCCTCCAGCATTGCCGCCTCGTTGAGATCGTCCGGGATCCCGGCCAGGCCGGCTAGGAAAAAAAGCATGTAATAGCCAGTGTTCTTCCACACCGTGATGCCGATGATCGAGGGCATCGCAAGCGACGGCTCACCGAGCCAGTTGGTCTCTCCGGCGCCGAGGAAGGCGAGATAATGATCGATCAGGCCTTCGCCGGGCAGGAAGATGAAGATGAAGAGCGCCGATGCCGCCACCAGCGGGATCATCATCGGCAGCACGAGCAGCGTGCGCAGAAAGGCGATGAAGCGCCGGTTCTCGCGCAAACCGAGCGCGAACAGCAGGGCGAGCGCCAGGCTCGGCACGATGGTGCCGACCGCATAGACCGCGTTGTTCCACGCGGCCTGACGGAAATGCGGATCGGCGAAGAGCCGCGCATAGTTCCCAAGCCCGAACCGCGCCGCCTCTCCGTATTGCTGGTCGATGAAGGATCGCACCAGCACTTCGATCACCGGCCAGTAGGTGAAGGCGGCAAGGAACAGCCCCGAGGGCGCGAGCAACAGGAAGGCCGCCAGCATGCTCCGCTGCCGCGCCACGCGAGTCCGCCGCCGGACCGCGCCGACCGGCAGGGACGCCATCAGCGTCAACCGCGACGTCTGATCCAACCGGTCCCCCGCGTTCGCCCTCCCCGGCCTGTTAGGCTTCGACGATAACCACAGCATGACAACGGGGCGACAGTTCGATGACAATGCCGCAGCGCAAAGTGCCGGAACGACTTTCCTCGACGGCCGCCCCAGCCACGCGCGGCATCATCGGCGGGATCGATCTCGCGCCGCCCGGAGTGTGATGATTTTGATCATCACACTCTCGCTTTCCCTTTATTTTCTCGATCAATTTTATGGTTTTGGTGGATCGCTCCGCGCGGGCTCGCCGCCGATTTGTCGGCGCGGCGCCCCGTTGCCACCGGAAACCATATCGATCTCGCGCGTCCCGCTATTCTCTCAGCACCGGTCTGTCCCCGATGCCAGGCGGAGCCGCTCGAGCACGCGCGCGCGGCCCATCAAGGGCAGGAGGCGCGCGAGCTCCGGCCCGCTCTCCTCGCCCGTCAGGGCGAGTCGAAGCGGATGAAAAAGCGCACGGCCGCGCCGCCCCGTCGCGGCGGCGAGCGTCTTGGCATAGACGCCGAAGATGCTCTCATCCCAGGGTTCGGGCGGCAGCAATGCGCCCGCTTCGCGCAGAAACTCACCCTCGCCCTCCAGCCCGAGGGACGTGATCTCCGGCGTGATCTCACCCGCGACCACGTCCCACCAATGCTCTGCCTCGCTCAGGAGATCGAGATTGCCGCGCGCCGCGAGCCAGAATGCCTCGCTTGCCCCCGCGGGCAGCCGTCCGGCCACAGCGGCGAAGGGAAGATGCTGCAGCACCTGACGATTGAGCGCGAGGAGCTGGCGCATGTCGAAGCGCGCCGGCGAGCGCGAGAAGCGCGAAAGATCGAAACCCTCCGCAAGTTGCTCGAGGGGCGCGGGCTCCGGCTCGCCGCCGGTGCCGAGCCGCGCCAGATAACTCGCGAGCGCCATCGGCTCCACCCCGTCCTCGGCGAGCCGGCGGATCGCGAGGCTCGCCACCCGCTTCGAGAGCTTTCCCCCCGCTTCGTCGGCAAGCAGCGGCAGATGGGCGAAAACCGGCGGCGGCGCGGCATCGAGCGCCTGCCAGAGATCGATCTGCACGGCGGTGTTGGTCACATGGTCCTCGCCGCGGATGACATGCGTGATCGCGAGATCGCGGTCATCGACGACCGAGGTGAAAGTGTAGAGGGGCGTGCCGTCCTCGCGCACCAGCACCGGATCCGAAACACTGCCGAGCGGCACGTGTCGCCCCCCCAGCACGAGATCCGGCCAGGCGATGGTCCGCTCCGAAAGACGGAAGCGCCAGTAGGGAAGCCGCCCGCCCGCTTCCAGCCGCGCGCGCTCGGTATCGGTGAGGCGGAGCGCGGCGCGGTCATAGACGGGCGGCAGGCCGCGCCGGCGCTGCGCCTCCCGCTTCGCTGTGAGCTCCGCCGCGGTCTCGTAGCAGGGATAGAGCCGGCCGCTCTGCCGCAGCGCTTCGGCCGTCTCCGCATAACGCGCAACCCGTGCGGACTGGCGAACCGGCCCCTTCCAGGCGAGCCCGAGCCAGGCGAGGTCGCGCAGGATCGCCTCCTCGTATTCGCGTCGGGAGCGCGCGCTGTCGGTGTCGTCCAGCCGCAGCAGGAATTCCCCGCCATGGGAGCGGGCAAAAAGAAAATTCAGCACCGCGATCCGGGCATTGCCGACATGGAGCAACCCCGTCGGGCTCGGCGCGAAACGGACACGCACGCTCATCGCCGCGTCAGATAAGGAAAAGATCAGTCATTGACGAGGATATAGTGCATGGTCGCTTCGAGCGTGACCTGATCCGAAGGCGTGCCCGGCGGGAAAGGCGGCAGATGGGCACCCTCGAAAAGGCCGAGCCAGGCCGAGTCGAGAAAAGGCGAGCCCGAGCTTTGCAGGAGCTGCACATCGCGCACGCTGCCGTCCCGCGCGATCACCAGCCGGATCATGACCGCCCCCTGCTGGCCGAGCTCGAGCGCCTGCTCAGGATAATATTTCCGCTCATTCACCCATTGCGTCAGCTCGGCCCGCCAGTCCGGACCGATATTCCCCTGAATGTTGAACTCGCGCGAAAGGGACGCATTGAGCAGGGATTGGTTGAGCGCGAGATTGAGCCGGCCGCTGCTCTGCGGCGCCGGCGTGTCCGTCTCGTTGGGCGTGCCATAGGACATGTGATTGAGCACGAGGTAATGCTGCGCCGGGGGTGCTGGCGCCGAGACCGGCTGCGGCGGCGGGGGCGGCACATGGCGCGGCGGTGTCGGCGGCACCGGCAGAGGGGCCGGGACGAAGGGGCGCGGCGCGGGAATGGAAGGGGGCCGCAGCAGCGCCTGGGTTTCGGAGGGCGGCAGCCACACCGAATATTGCTGCTCCGAAGGTGATGGCACGGTCACGAGCGGCGCCGGCGCCGTGGTCGGGGGCGCGGCCGCCGATGGGGCGGCGCGCGGCGGTGACGAGGGACGAAGCGGCGTCGGCGGCGCGGCGAGCGCAAGCCTCGCCGGCGGAAAGGCCGGTTGCGGTGCCGGCCTCGGGACAGGCGCCTCAACAAGGGGACGCGGCGCCGCCGGCGCGGGCAGCGGCACGGGAGAGGATCGAGCCACCTGGGGGGCCTCCTGCGGGGCCACCTGCGGGGACTGCGTGACGGCCGGGGACCGAACCGGGGGCGGCGGCAAGGCCCGCGCCAGCGCCCGCGGCTGCACCGGCTGCAATGCGGGGGGACTCGGCGCCGGCGATGCCCGTTCCGGCGGACCGATCCGCTTGGCCTTCGGTGCCGTTGCTTGCTGCGCGCCGCCGTTCTCGAACACCAGGGCCACCGACGAGGGCGGAACGAATTCCACCGGCTTCCGCCGTGGCCGCACAACCACCACCAGCAGCGCCAGCACCAGCAGATGGAGCAGAACCGCAACGATCACCGGCCGCGAGCGCATGACGCGCCAGCTGACCGGGGGCGCCATGCGCTCGCTCGCGCTGACGGGCCGGGGCATGATGCGGGCGCGCGACGGCTCCTTCTCGTCGCGCGCCCGCATCGACGGGGCGAGCAGTCTCACGGCTTTACCAGATCGCTTCGCGATGCCAGGCAAAGCCATGTCGATCCCGTCGTGTCACGCGTGCCGGTCGCTTCCCTCGCCGGCGTGGCGCCGGAGCAGGAATTCCCGCCCGAGCTTCACCATCGGGACACCGTCGTACTCGACGATATCGGCCGTGGCATAGGTCTCGGTCCATCGCTCCGGCAGGAAGCTTCCGGTGCCGACCACATCGATCGGCGCCGCCGCATCCGCCATCACCCGGCACTTCTCGACCGAGAATCCGGAGGAGGCGACGATGCGCGCGGCGGGAAAGCCGGCTTCGTCCAGCGCTTCGCGCAGCCGCCAGATGGCGGCCGCCGAAACCCCGGTGCCGACGAGATAGCGAAGCTCGGTCTCGCTGCGATAGCGCCGGATCGCGCTCGGCGCGTGCCGCTCGAGCACCGCGTAGCTCTCCGCCGGGTCGAGCCCCTCGACGAAGCGCCCACCATGCGTATCAAGACGGAAGGCCAGCCGCCCGGATTGGACGAGCTCGGGAAATCGTTCGCAGACCGAAAGCGCGTCGGTGATCTCGTGCCCGAAATAATCGACGAGCACGGTGAGGTTCTCGTCGGGGAAGGTCTCGCGGAACATCTCGGCGGCGCGCAATGTCGAGCCCGCATAGCCGATCAGGGCGTGCGGCATGGTGCCGAGCCCCGCTTCCCGGCCGTACCAGTGCGCGGTCGCGTTGTTGGCATTGCCGATGAAGCCCTGCGCCCCCTCCCGCGCCGCCGCGCGGCTGCCGACCGACGCCGCATAGGCCATCATCTCCTGCATCTCCGCCCCCGCGCAGTGCCGCGCCTCCATTGCAAGAAAGGCGGTGCGTGGCAGGGCAAGGCACATCTCGTAGGCATTGTGCGCGGCGACGCAGGGCGGTCCGATCTTCTGCAGGAAGATCGTCTCGAGATCGGCGAGGTGGAGCAGGCTGCCGCTGATGTAAGCCAGCGGCTCGCCGGCGCCGACCCAGCTTCCTTCCGGGTATACGACGTCGATCGCGAACGCGCTCCCCCGCGCGGCCGCCGCTTCCTTGAGCCATTCCACCATCAGAAGCGGCGCCGAGATGACCGGCCCGCGCAAGAACACCGCGTAGGTGACACGCTTGTCCCCGTAGCGCGAGACGATGGCCCGGGTGCGGCTGAAATAGGCGTCGGTGCGCGCGGCAATATCGGCATCGAGCAGGGAATAGGTCTCCACCCGGTCCGCCGCCACGGGCCGGATCCTACTCGGCGGCAGCCGCCGGCAGGGCAGCCTCGCCCGCCCGCCGCGCCTTGAGTTCCTGCGCGACCAAAAAGGCGAGCTCCAGCGCCTGCTCGGCATTGAGCCTCGGGTCGCAGAAGGTCTCGTAGCGTGTGCCGAGATCCGCTTCGGTCAGCCTGTGCGCGCCGCCGGTGCATTCGGTCACGTTCTGGCCGGTCATCTCCACATGCACCCCGCCCGCGACGCTGCCCTCCGCCGCATGCGCGTCGAAGAAGCGCTGCACCTCGGTGAGGATCGCATCGAAGCTTCGCGTCTTCACCTTGCTCGCCGTCGTCACCGTGTTGCCGTGCATCGGATCGCAGAGCCACACCACGGAAGACCCTTCGCGCTTCACCGCGCGCAGGAGCGGCGGCAGCCTGGCCAGCACCTTCTCCGCGCCCATGCGGCTGATCAGGGTGATCCGCCCAGGCTCGTTCGCCGGGTTGAGCGTCGCCAGCATCCGCAGGAGATCCTCCTCCGGCGTGGTCGGGCCGACCTTGATGCCGATCGGGTTCTTCACGCCGCGCATGAACTCCACATGCGCGCCGTCCGGCTGGCGCGTACGATCGCCGATCCAGAGAAAATGCGCCGAGCAGCCGTACCAGTCCCCGCTCGTCGAATCGACGCGCGTCAGCGCTTCCTCGTAAGGGAGCAGCAGCGCCTCGTGGCTGGTGTAGAACTCTGTCTCGTGGATCTGAGGCGCCGACTGGCTGTTCAGGCCACAGGCGGCCATGAAGGAGAGCGTCTCGTCGATGCGCTGGCAGAGATCCTGGTAGCGCTCGGCAAGCGGCGAACGGGCAACGAAGTCGAGATTCCAGCGATGCACGCCGTGCAGATCCGCATAGCCGCCGGAGGCGAAGGCGCGCAGCAGATTGAGCGTCGAGGCGGACTGGAAGTAGCCGAACTCCATGCGCGCCGGGTCGGGCATGCGCGCCGCGGCCGAGAATTCCGGCCCGTTGACGATGTCCCCGCGATAGGAAGGCAGAGTCTCGTCGCCCACCGTTTCGTTGTCGGCGCTGCGCGGCTTGGCGAACTGCCCGGCCATCCGGCCAATCTTCACCACCGGCAGGCTTGCCCCGAAGGTCAGCACCACGGCCATCTGCAGCAGCACGCGGAACGTGTCGCGGATGATGTTGGCGGTGAAATCGGCGAAGCTCTCGGCGCAATCTCCGCCCTGAAGCACGAAGGCCCGCCCCTCGGAAGCGAGCGCCAGCCCGGCCTTCAGCCGCCGTGCCTCGCCGGCGAAGACGAGCGGGGGAAAGCGCCGCAAGCGTGCTTCGACCGCGGCGAGCCTGGCCGCGTCCGGATAGACCGGGGCCTGGCGAATCGGCCGCGTTCTCCAGGAGTCGGGCGCCCAGTCGCGAAGAGGCACATCAGGCATGATAGAAAAAGTCCTTCCCCATGATCAGCGCCAGAGGGCTTTGCCCGCTTTCGCCCGCCAAAGGACGGGCTCCAAGGGCTCAGCCCTTGAACGGGGCGCGGGGGCAGAGCCCCCTGCCCTTCGCTTTCTGGTTCTATTATCCACAAAAATTGCCGCGCTGGCTATTCCGCCGCTTGCGGCAGCCCGACCGTCCGCGTCAGCGTGCGCAGGGTCACGAACTCTTCGGCCGCGGTGGGGTGGATGCCGATCGTGCGGTCGAAATCGGCCTTCGTCGCCCCGGCGGTCATGGCCACGGCAATGCCCTGCATGATCTCCGGCGCATCCTCGCCCAGCATATGCGCGCCGAGTACCCGCCCTCGCGGCGGCTCGACCACGAGCTTCATCACCGTCCGCCGCTTCCGCCCCGAGAGCGCATGCCGCATCGGCGTGAAGCGCGTGAGGTAGATTTCGGCCGGGCCCCGCGCGGCGGCCTCGGCTTCGGTGAGCCCCACGGTCGCGACCGGCGGGGAGGAGAAGACGGCGGTCGCAACCGCGGTAAAATTGTACTCGCGCGGTCTCGGACCGAACAGAGCATCGGCGAGCGCATGGCCCTCGGCGGTTGCGACCGGGGTCAGCTGGAGCCGGTCGGTGACATCGCCGATCGCGTAAATGTGAGGCTGGTTGGTCGCCCAGGTCGAATCGACGATGACCTCGCCGTTCGGGCCGGTGACAACGTTCGCCGCCTCGAGCCCGAGCCTGGCGGTGTTCGGCACCCGGCCGGTGGCGAAGAAAACGAGGTCGACGGCAATCACGCTGCCATTGTCGAGATGGAGGCGGCGGGTCGCGCCGTCCGCCTCGATCCGCGCCGGGTGCACGCTCGGATGGAGCGAGATCCGGTCCGCGGCCAGGGCTTCGGCAAGCGCCTCGCGAAGATCCTCGTCGAACCCGCGCAGCGGAAGCGGCTGCCGATAGACGAGGTGGGTCTCGGCGCCGAGGCCGGCGAAGATGCCGGCGAACTCGACCGCGATATAGCCCGAGCCGATGATCGCCACGCGCCGCGGCATCGCGGGCAGGGCGAAGGCATCGTCGGAGATGATGGCGAGCTCGCTTCCGGCAATGTCGAGCGGGACCGGATGGCCGCCGGTCGCGATGACGATCCGCTCGGCCGTGATCCGCTCCTCCCCCACCGCGAGCGTGTGGGGATCGAGGAAGCGCGCCTGGGCGTCGAACACCCGCGCCCCCGCCGCCTCCAGCACCTGGCGGTAGAGGCCGCTGAGACGCTTGACCTCCCGGTCCTTCGCCCCGATCAGGGCCGCCCAGTCATGCTCGGGAAGGCCACCGCGCCAGCCGAAGCCGCGCGAATCCTCGGCAAATGCGCCGTATTCCGATGCCTGCACCAGAAGCTTCTTCGGCACGCAGCCGACATTGACGCAGGTGCCGCCCCAGAAGCGGGACTCGGCGATGCCGACGCGCGCGCCATGGCCGGCGGCGATCCGCCCGCTCCGCACTCCGGCCGAGCCGCCGCCGATCACGAAATAGTCGAAATCCATCGCTCAGCCCTCTCCCGGCATTGCCGGAAACGGGACGTCCTCCCACCCTGTCAGGCGCTCGATCGCGCGGCCGATCCGAAGCAGCATCGCCTCATCGAACGGTCGGCCGACGAGCTGCACCGAAAGCGGCAGCCCGGCAGCGGCAAGCCCGACCGGCACGCTCATCGCCGGATGGCCAGTCAGGTTGAAGGCGCCGAACTGCAGCGGCGAATAGGCCGCGCGCGGGTCGGCCGGCTGATCGAGCCGCGGTGCCGGCGCAAGCGAGGAGGCCGTCAGCAAGGCATCGTGCGAACCGAACGCCTGGTTGACCGCATCGGCGAGCATCCGCCGCAGGCGTCCGGCTTGCACCAGATCGGCGGCCGTGATCGCCGCCCCCGGCACCAGCCGCTCAACCGTCTTCCGCCCGTAATCAAGCAGCCGGGCGCGAAAATCCTGCTCGTGGACCGCGAACCCCTCGGCGAGCAAGATCACGCGGTTGGCCGCCGCGAAGAGCGCCTGGTCGGGCAGCGTGATGTCCGCAACTTCGGCACCCGCGTCGCGCAGCCTGGAAATGGCGCGCTCGATCGCCGCCCCCGCCTCGTCGGTCAGCGCGGGCGCCTTGGCGAAGAAGGCGCGCGGGACGCCGATCCGAAGCCCCCGCACGCCCGCCTCGAGCCCGGCGCGATAATCGGGCACCTTCACATCGGCGCTGCCCGGATCCTCCGGATCATGGCCCGCCATGAGCTGCATCGCGATCGCCGCATCCTCGACCGAACGGGCAAGCGGCCCGCAATGATCGAGCGTGTAGGAAAGCGGGAAGACGCCGCGCCGGCTCACCCGCCCATAGGTCGGCTTGAGCCCGACCGTGCCGCAATAGGCAGCCGGACCGCGGATGGAGCCCCCGGTGTCCGAGCCGCTGGCCACCCGCACGATCCCGGCCGCGATCGCCGCGCCCGAGCCGGAGGAGGAGCCGCCCGTGAAATGCTCGGGATTCCAGGGGTTGCGGGCGGGCGGGAACGGCAGATCGAAGCTCGGGCCGCCGATTGCGAACTCATGCGTCGCGAGCTTGCCGAGCAGCACGCCGCCGGCGGCAACGAAGCGCGCGGCAACGACGCTGTCGGAAACGGGAACATGGTCGAGCCGCAGCCGCGAATGGCAGGTCGTGGCGATGCCCGCCGTGTCGTAAATGTCCTTGAGGGCATAGGGGATGCCGTGGAAAGGCCCGCGATCGGTCCCGGCTTCAATCTCGGCGTCCGCGCGCGCGGCATCGGCGAGCGCACGCTCCTTCGTCACCAGGACAAAGGGATGAAGATGCGCATTGCAGGCGGCGATGCGCGCGAGCGCCGCCTCGGCAAGCGCGGTCGCGGTGAGGGTTCGCGCGCGCAGACGCCGCCCGGCCTCGGCCACCGAGAGATCGTGGAGAGCCGCGCTCACCGCGCCCTCTCCACCCGATAGACGGCGGCGGGCTCGAGCGTGGGCGGAAGCGCTTCATGCAGCCGCGCGATCTCGGTCCGGAGATCGGCAAAGGCGATCAGCAATTCCGCACGCCTCTCCTCCGGAATGGAGAGGCCCGCGCGCGCCATCAGCGCGTCGAACTCCCCCCTCAGGCGCGCCTCTTCGGCCTCCGCCATCATCCCTTGCCCCTTTTCGGTTGCCGCGACCGAGACTGGCGGGTTTTCCTCTAGCCGGCAACCGCGCGGCCCGCGCCATTTGTTTTCTCGCGCGATTCACGCCTTCGGTTGAGTCGACCTTCGGCGATCACATCGTTTTCTCGCGTGATTCACGCCTTCGGTTGAGTCGACCTTCGGCGATCACGCTTTTGGGGGCCCCAATGTCCATCCGCAATCTCGACAAGGCGTTCCATCCTGTTTCGATCGCCCTGATCGCCGCCTCCCTGGAAGAAGGCGGCATCGCGGCGAAAACGCAGGCCAACCTTGCCGCCGGCGGCTTCAAGGGGCCGCTCTGGTGCGTCGCCCCGAAACCGGGCGCATGCGCCTCCATGCCCTGGTTCCCGGACGTGGCGAGCCTGCCGCGAGCGCCCGATCTTGCCGTGATCGCGGCACCGCCGGAGACGCTCCCTTCCCTCCTGGACGCGCTCGGCGCCCGCGGCACGGGCGCGGCCCTCCTTCTCGGCACCGCGTCCGTCGCCGCCGACCTGCCGGGGCAGGCGCTCCGGCGCGCCATCCTGGCCGCCGCGCGGCCTCACCTGCTGCGCGTCATCGGGCCCGCCAGCCTCGGTATCATCGTGCCGGGCCGGGGTCTCAACGCGAGCTTTGCCCATCTCGCTCCGGCGCGCGGATCGGTCGCCCTCATCAGCCAGTCGAGCGCGCTCGCCGCCGCCGCGCTCGATTGGGCCAGGCCTCGGCGGATCGGCTTCTCGCACGTCGTCACGCTCGGCGATGTCGCGGATGTCGATTTCGGCGACATGCTCGATTGTCTGGCCTCCTCGCCCGAGGCACGGGCCATCCTGCTTTATGCCGAAAGGATCCGTCATGCGCGCAAATTCATGTCCGCGGCGCGCGCCGCCGCGCGCGGCAAGCCGGTGGTCGTGGTCAAGGCAGGACGCTTCGCCACCGGTGAAGACGAGGACGCGCCCGATGCCGTCTTCGACGCCGCCTTCCGCCGTGCCGGCGCGCTCCGTGTCCGCTCGATGCCGGAGCTTTTCGCCGCCGCCGAAACGCTCGCGCTGACCCGCGAGCGGCGCGGCAACCGGCTCGCGATCCTCACCAACGGCACCGGCCCGGGCATTCTGGCGCGGGATGCGCTCCTGGAGGCCGGCGGCAGGCTCGCCGCCTTCACCCCCGAAACGGCGGTGCGGCTTGCCTCCTTCCGCGCGGCCCTCGAGCCGGACGCGAACGGCGATGCCAACCCGATCGATATCCCGGGTGACGCGGACCCGAAGGTGAGCGCGGCTTCGCTCGCCGCCGTGCTCTCCGATCCGGGCGTGGACGCGGCCCTTGTCGTGCACAGCCCGAACGCGCTCGAAACATCCGATGAGGTGGCCGAAGCGCTGATCGCGGCACTCCCGTCCTTCTCTTCCCTGGCACCGACCGGCCGCAACATCTTCACCGCCTGGCTCGGAGAGGAAACCGCCGCCCCGGCGCGCAGGCGCTTCGCGGAGGCGCGCATCCCGAGCTACGCCTCGCTCGATGAAGCGGTGAGCGGATTCATGCACCGCGTGCGCTATCGCGCGAACCAGGACATGCTGATGGAGGTCCCGCCAGCCGAGCGCGACGACGCCAAGCCCGATCACGAGACCGCCTCATCCGCGATTGCCGCCGCGCTCGCGGCGGGGCGGCAATGGCTCGATCCCGCCGAGGCCGAGCGCCTGCTCGGCGCCTATGGCATTCCCATCGCGCCGAGCCGCGCCGTTGCGAGCGGCGAGGAGGCCGCCGCGGCGGCAGCGGCGATCGGCGGCCTTGTGGCGCTGAAAATCCGCTCCGCGGATATCGCGCGCCGCGGCGAGGCCGGCGGGGTCGCGCTGCATCTCGAGGGTGCGGCACAGGTGCGCGCCGAGGGGGCGGCAATGCTTGCCCGCATCCGCCGTGTGCGCCCCGAGGCCCGGATCGAGGGCTTCCTCGTGCAGGAGATGATCACGCGGCGGGGCGCTATCGAGCTTGCCGTCGGCCTGATCGATGGCGGCATCTTCGGTCCTGTCGTGATGTTCGGCCAGGGTGGCGCCCTTATGTCCGGCGAGACGAGCCTGGAACTCCCGCCCCTCAATATGGCGCTGGCGAACTGGCAGATGGCGCGGGCGCGAATCTGGCCGCGGCTCCAGGAAGGGCTCGGCCCATCTTCCGTCGATACCGGCGCTGTCGCTCAGGTTCTGATCCGGGTTGCCGAGATCGCCTGCGCGCATGCCGAGATCGAGGCGCTGCTCATCGATCCCCTGCTCGCCGACGCGGACGGGGTGATCGCCCTCGACGCGCGGATCGCGGTCGCGCCGGCCCGGCGCAGCGCGGCGCGAAGGCTCGCCATCCCTCCCTACCCGGCCGAGCTCGAGACTTCTCTCCCGCTCGATGACGGCGGCGAAGTGCGGGTCCGGCCGATCCGCCCCGAGGACGAGCCGCTGTTGCAGGAGATGTTCCGGCATATGAGCGCGGAGGATGTGCGGCTGCGCTTCTTCACCGCGATGCGGGAGATGCCGCATGCGCTTGCCGCGCGGCTCACGCAGATCGATTACGATCGCGAGATGGCGGTGATCGCGCTCGACGAGGCGGGCGCGATGGAGGGGGTGGCGCGCTTCGCGGCCGATCCCGACAATGCGCGCGCGGAATTCGCCGTCGTGGTGCGCAGCGACCGCAAGCGCCATCACATCGGGCATCTCTTGATGACTTATCTGCTGGAGATCGCGCATCGCCGCGGCATCGGCGAGATCTTCGGCGACGTCGTCGCGGAGAATGCGCCGATGATTGCCTTCTGCCGCGCCCTCGGCTTCTCCATCGGCCCCCATCCGGCCGATCGGCAGCTCCTGCGCGTGAGCCGGCCGGGATAGGTGCCCGCCCTGACACCCCACCATGACACCGGTTCCCGCGTGATTGAGACCTCCGGTGATCCCACCTTCAATCATCACGCTTTGGTCACGACCGTCCGTCGGGTTAACGAGGATTTGAACACCGAAACGATGTCATTTCAGATTGAAACGACGTACCCTGGGACAGCAGGTGACCTCGCAGGATTCCTGCATGGCCTGCACCTCCACTCACTGGGTGCTATCCCTTTTTTCGACGGACACAAGTTCCCGGTGTCTTGTCGCTCCCTTTGAGTTTGACTTTCGGCTGTGACTCAAGGGGGACTGATATGGGGCGTCTCTGGGGGCAATGTCTTGCCGCCGTGTTCCTGATCTCCGCGTTCAACATATTCCTGCCGGGATCGATACAACAGAATGAAGCCGTGGCGGCGCTGGTTGCGCTCGTGGTGCTGGCGCTGTTCGGATCCGGTGTTCTCGCGGCGGTCGCGGATGTCGACACATGGCGGGACAAAGGTGTCGTTCTCGGCACCGTCTGGGCCGCCGCGGGCGCAGTTCTGTCCAAGTGGCTATTCGCAGGCGGCACCGGCAGCGCCGGCGCCATGGACCAGTTTGCGAAATCCATCGCTTCGTTCGATGTCGCACTGCGCTGTGCCACGTCAACCGTCGGCAACGCAATGCCGCTCGATTGCGGGGCCCCCGCGATGGCGTCCCTCCCTTCGTCGGGAGGCTTCGGAGCCCTGGTGTGGGCGCTTGCGAGGTATTTCGCGACTCTGGCCATCGGCATGGCGATCATCGGCATTCCCGTCTATCTTCTACTTGCCGCCACGGCGAAACGGAAAGCGCCACGGCAGGGATGATCCCGGCGGGGGCGAACGTAGTGGGCGCTGCTCATTCGCCTTCCGCGACCCTTTCCACGACATTCCCGGCAAGCCCGCTTGCCCGTAAGCGCCGCTCGCCCCGCCGATATTCCCGGCAGGAGCATCCAATGCAAATCTCATGGAACCGGCCGTGGACAGGAGTCACGTCATGCTGCAGAAGCTCCGTCGGTACATTTGGATAACCATGATTTCGTTGAACGGCTTGCTCGCTCCGCCGCTGCTGACGAACGCCATCTCGCAGACCACTCCCCCAATGACGTTTCAGCTCGTCCACAGCCCGAGCTCGCCACTCCTGGGGTACGACATCTTCGCCCAGGGCGAGATCATGCCCGATACGCCGGATGTTTTTGCAGAATTTCTGCAGGAAAATTCGAAACTGATCAGCTCCGCCTCGAGGGTCTACTTCAATTCCGGCGGCGGCACCCTCTTCGTTCAGGGCACCCCCGAAGAACAGCTGCATGTGGGAGGTCTCGGGCTCGGTGAAGCGATCCGCGCGGCCGGTCTCCAGACGGAGGTTGCCGTTCCCCCCGGCTTTGCGGGCTCGCGCGCCGAATGCGACAGCGCCTGCACATTCGCATTCATCGGCGGGGTCTCTCGCAGCGTGGCGGCGGGGTCCCGGTTTGGCGTGCACCGCTTCGAATCGGAAGCGCCAACAGCGGATGTGCAGACACTCCAGCAACTGGAAGGCGTCCTCGTCGATTATATCGGCAGAATGGGCGTGTCGCACGATATGTTCACGCTGATGACCAAGGCGCCGCCGCAGGGAATCTACTATGTCGATCAGGCAACCATGCAGAAGCTGCGGATAACGACGCCGGAGCAAGTCTCCGCACGAATGACCTATCAGAACAACCAGTCGGTCCTGGTGATGCGGGACACCGAGGGAGCCGTCGAATTTGGCCGGATGGACTTTTATTGCACGTCCAGCCGGCTGATGGCGCGCGGCTATTTCGATTTGGGCGGAAGCAACGGCGGCGCGGCTCCCGGGGTGCCGCAACCTGCCGACGCGACATTTTCATGGTCTGTCAGCACCAGCAATCCGTACGCGAATCACCAGATCCAAATTCCGGCAGCGGACTGGTCGTATGGAGGCCAGAATGAGGGCAAGCAGCTTGTCGAGGTCTATGTTCCGCCAGCGCTGGCCAGCCTGATGACAGAGGCCTCGTCGATCTGGCTGATCGTCGACTTCTCCAACGGCCAGCGCTATGAAGACATTCTTGGACTGGGATTGACCGGGATCGGCGATGATGGGCACGCGCTGCTCGCCACGCTTGCCAAGTCATGCTGATGCCTGGCAGCCGCTTCGGAAAAGCAATCGGCAATCGTGATACGCCGGGACATTCTCGTCAGCCATTCCTCCGCTGAGCAGCGGGAGCGAAGATTCTTCGCAGTGAGGGGCCGTCTCGCGCGGCCACAATTTGCCGGCGACTTGTCAATCGCGGCATTTCCCAATCCCTGTCGATCTACCGGATGAGCGCCGCCACGCCAGGAAGCATCTTCCCCTCGAGCCATTCCAGGAACGCCCCGCCGGCTGTCGAGACATAGGTGAGCCGCTCCGCCGCATGGGCAAAATTGAGCGCGGCCACCGTATCGCCGCCGCCAGCAACCGAGCAGAGCCGCCCCGAAGCGGTCGCCTCCGCCACCACCGCCGCGACCGCGACCGTGCCTGCGGCGAAAGGCGGCGTTTCGAACGCACCGACCGGACCGTTCCAGACGAGGGTTCTCAGCTTCGCGAGCTTCACCGCGAATTCCGTCACCGTCGCCGGCCCGACATCGAGGATCATCAGCGCTTCCGGCACGTCTCTCACCGGCACCACTTGGGTCGTCGTTCCGGGCTCGAGCGCGGCGGCCACCACCGCGTCGATCGGCAGGAGAATCTCGCAGCCCGCTTCCTTGGCCTGATTCAGGATCGCGCGCGCCTCCTGATGGCGGTCCGCCTCCTCGAGCGAGCGTCCCACCGCAATCCCCTGCGCCGCCAGAAACGTATTGGCCATCGCGCCGCCGATCATCAGAAGATCGACCTTGGCACAGAGATTGCCAAGCAGCTCGAGCTTGGTCGAAACCTTCGCCCCTCCAACGATCGCGCCCACCGGCCGCGCCGGATGGCCGAGCGCGGAATCGAGCGCCTTGAGCTCCGCCTCCATCAGCCGCCCGGCATAGGAAGGCAGCAGATGCGCAACGCCTTCGGTGCTGGCATGGGCGCGGTGCGAAACGGAGAAACCGTCATTGACGAAAATCTCGGCGCATTTGGCGAGCTCGGCCGCAAAGGCGGGATCGTTCGCTTCCTCGCCGGAATAAAATCGCGTGTTCTCCAGCAGCAGGACCTCGCCCTCGGCCAGCCGCGCCACGGAAGTCTCGACCGTCTCGCCGATGCAATCCGGGCAGAAGGCAACCGGCCGGCCAAGCGCTTCGGCCAGCGCCGGGGCCAGCGGCGCAAGCGACATTTCCGGCCGCCGCTTGCCCTTGGGCCGATCGAAATGGCTGCAGACGATCACCCGCGCCCCCTTCTCTGCAAGCTCGCGGATCGTGGGCGCGAGACGGGCAATCCGTGTCGCATCCGAAACGTGCCCGTAGCGCAGCGGCACGTTGAGGTCGGCCCGCAGCAGCACGCGCCTTCCCTTCACCGCGGCCTCGTCCAGGCCGTGGATGCGTCCGCTCATGGCGATGTTGCTCAGATTTTTCCGAGGAGTGCCGCCGTGTCCGCCATGCGGTTGGAGAAGCCCCACTCGTTATCGTACCAGCCCATCACACGGGCGAGCCCTCCATCCACCACGGCGGTCTGCGTGGCATCGAAGCTGCACGAGGCGGCGACATGGTTGAAATCCACGCTCACCAGCTTTTCCGTGTTGTAATCGAGAATTCCCTTGAGTGGGCCCTCGGCGGCCCGCCGCATGGCTTCGTTGATGTCGTGAACCGTCGCCGGCCGCGCGAGATTGGCATCGAGCGAGACGAGCGAGACATTCGGCGTCGGCACGCGGATCGCCGTCCCGTCGAGCTTGCCCTTGAGCTCCGGCATGACGAGCCCGACCGCGCGCGCAGCACCCGTCGTCGTCGGAATGAGCGAGACCGCGGCCGCCCGCGCGCGGTGCAGGTCCTTGTGCAGCGTATCGACCGTGCGCTGGTCCCCGGTATAGGAATGCACCGTCACCATGTAGCCGCGCAGGATGCCGAAGGCATCGTGCAGCACTTTCGCCATCGGCGCGAGGCAGTTGGTGGTGCAGGATGCATTCGAAACGATCGTCATGGCCGGCTTGAGGCTCGCATGATTCACGCCATAAACGATCGTCGCGTCCACGCCGTCCGCCGGCGCCGAGACCAGAACCTTCCGCGCACCCGCAGCGAGCAGCGCGGCCGCCGCGTCGCGTTTGGTGAAGAGCCCGGTGCATTCGAGCGCCACATCCACGCCGGAGAAGGGCACCTTCGTCGGATCGCGCTCGGCCGAAACGCGGATCGGGCCGTAATGGCGGTTCCCATGACGGATCTCGATCGTCTCGCCATTGACCCCGACCTCGCCCGGAAAGCGGCCATGCACGCTGTCATAACGAAAGAGATGCGCATTGGCCTCGACACTGCCGAGATCGTTGATCGCGACCGGAAGCACATCCTCCCGCCCGCTCTCGACGATCGCCCGCAGAACGAGCCGCCCGATCCGCCCGAACCCGTTGATGCCGACCCTGACGGCCATGCGCCGATCCTTCCTTTCAGCCGACCCGTTCACGAACCGCTTCGGCCACCGCCGCGGGCGTGATGCCGAAATGCCGGTAGAGATCCTCGGCCGGCGCCGAGGCCCCGAACCCACGCATGCCGATGAAAATGCCGTCGGCCCCGAGCCAGCGTTCCCAGCCGAAGCCTCCGGCGGCCTCGATGCCGACACGAAGGCCCCCGCCGAGCACCGCCTCGCGATAGGCGGGCTCCTGGGCGGAAAAAAGCTCCCAGCAGGGCAACGAGACGACGGCGATCGGGATTCCGAGCGCCGCCAGCGCCTCCCGTGCCTGCATCGCGATCGCGACCTCCGAGCCGCTCGCGATCAGCGTCGCACGCCGCTCGCCATCCGCCTCGGCAAGCACGTAGCCGCCGCGCGCCGAAAGGGATTCCGCCGCCTGGCCACGCAACGTGGGCAGCGCCTGACGCGAGAGAGCGAGCGCGCTCGGCCCCTCCGCGCGGCGGAGCGCGAGCTCCCAGCATTCGGCCGTCTCCACCGCGTCCGCGGGGCGGAAGACGAAGAGATTGGGCATCGCCCGCAGGGAGGCGAGCTGCTCGACCGGCTGGTGCGTGGGGCCATCCTCGCCGAGGCCGATCGAATCGTGGGTCAGCACATAGATCGCCCGCGTCCCCATCAAGGCCGCGAGACGGATCGCCGGACGCATGTAATCGCTGAAGACGAGGAAGGTGCCGCCATAAGGGATGATGCCGCCATGCCGCGCCATCCCGTTCATGGCCGCGGCCATGCCATGCTCACGCACGCCATAATGGACGTAGCGGCCGGCATAATTGCCGGGCGCGACCGCCGTCATGCCGCGCACCTCGGTCAGGGTCGAAGGGCTGAGATCGGCGGAGCCGCCGATCAGCTCCGGCACGGAAGTCACCAGCGCCTCCAGCGCCTTCTGGCTCGCCTGACGGGTCGCGAGCCTGGGCCGGGCGCCGATGAGCTCGGCCTTCAGCGCGGCGAGAGCCGCATGGGCGGCATCCGGCAGCCGGCCGGACATTACCCGTTCGAACTCGCCGCGCAGCGGGTGGTGCGCGAGACGTCGCAGCCAGGCGCGCCGCTGCGCGGCGCCGCGCGCGCCGGCCGCCCGCCAGGCCGCAAGCAGATCCTCTGGCACCGTGAAAGGCGGCGCGTCCCAGCCGAGCGCCCGCTTCGTCGCGGCCGCCTCTTCCGCGCCGAGCGCGGCTCCGTGGGCAGCGGCGGTGCCGGCCTTGTGCGGCGCGCCAAAGCCGATGATCGTGCGGCAGGAGATCAGGCTCGGGCGCTGGGAACGGGAGGCAGCCGCGAGCGCGGCCGCCACCGAAGCGGCGTCGAACCCGTCCACGCGCTTCACGGCCCATCCGAGGGCGGCAAAACGCTTCAGCGGGTCGTCCGACGTGGCGAGCCCGGTCGGCCCGTCGATCGAGATTTCATTGTCGTCATAAAGCACGGTGAGGCGGGCAAGCCTGAGATGGCCGGCGAGCGAGGCCGCCTCATGGCTGATCCCTTCCATCAGGTCGCCGTCCGAGGCGATCACCCAGGTCCGGTGATCGACGAGGCTGCGGCCGAACCGCGCGGCCAGCAGGCGCTCGGCAAGCGCGATCCCGACGGCGGTGGCCAGCCCCTGCCCGAGCGGGCCCGTGGTCGTCTCGATCGCCGGATGCAGCCCGGCCTCCGGATGCCCCGCCGCGGCCGAATGGAGCTGCCGGAACCGCCGCAGCGCCTCCATCTCCATTCCGGCAAAGCCGGTCAGATGCAGGAGCGCGTACAGCAGCATCGAGCCATGCCCGGCCGAGAGCACGAAACGGTCGCGGTCCGGCCAGCTCGGGTCGGCGGCATCGAACTTGAGGAAGCGGGTCCAGAGCACGCTCGCCGCGTCCGCCATGCCGAGCGGCATGCCCGGATGGCCGGAATTCGCGGCCTCGACCGCATCGATGGCGAGCGCCCTCAGCGCATTCGCCATGAGCCGCTCGGACCCCACGAGCTGCGCCGGCTTCTCCGCCGGCGCGACGTGTGCCGAACTCGGGGGCACGTCGGAAGACACTTGCTTCGTCAACCTCTAGAGCGTGATGACCGAAGGTGGAATCACCGCAGGTCCGAATCACGCAAGAAAACAAAGACGGAGAGCAGGACGGGTGAGCGAAAGCAATCTCATCCCGCTCCAGGGGGCGGGTTCAGACAACATGACGGGACAACCGGCGGTGCGCAACCCGGCCTCCGGGAGAGGAACAATTCCATCCTTGGCAACCGCGAACACGCCGCTGCGCCCCCTCCCTTTCCTCAGGCTCATCGCTGCTTTCGCTCGACAATACCCGTCGGCCACGCTTGTCCGAACGTGTTCGCTGCCAGACACGTTGGCCAGGCTCTCCCCTGATGACAAAACCTCGCCAAGCGGCTTCACTTCTTGCCCGATGGATCTGCCGCCGCCCGCTGCTTGGCTCGCCTCCCCTCCGATCACGCTGCATCGCCCGGCGCGCCAGACCGCGCCGCTCATCTTCGCCTCACCCCATTCAGGCCGCGACTACCCTGCCGCTTTCCTTGCCGCCTCTCGCCTCGATCCGCTTAGTCTCCGCCGGAGCGAGGACAGCTTCGTCGATGAGCTCTTTGCCGAGGCACCCCGTCATGGCGCGCCCCTGCTCGCCGCCTCCTTCCCCCGCGCCTTCTGCGATGCCAATCGCGAGCCCTGGGAGCTCGATCCGGAGATGTTCTCCGACCCCCTCCCCCCCTGGGTGAACAGCGCGAGCCCGCGCATCGGCGCCGGCCTCGGCACCATCGCTCGCGTCGTCGCCTCCGGCTCGGCGATCTACCGCGACAAGCTCCCTTTCGCCGAGGCCGAGGCGCGCATCCGCTGCTGCTGGGAGCCCTATCACGCTTGCCTCACCGCTCTCGTCGCCGAGACCCATGCGGCCTTCGGCGCCTGCCTCCTGATCGACTGCCACTCGATGCCGGCCCCTTCCATACCCGCCGGCCGGCGTGTCGATTTCGTCCTGGGGGATGCCCATGGCACCACCTGCACCGAGCGGGCGGTGCAGCTCATCGAAGAGATCCTGATCGACCTTGGCTACCGCGTCCGCCGCAACGATCCCTATTCCGGCGGCTATATCACCCGCCATTACGGCCGTCCGCGTGAGGGCGTGCACGCGTTGCAGCTCGAGATCGCGCGTGATCTCTATATGGACGAGCAGCGGATCGAGCGCCTGCCCGGCTTCCAGCGCATCCGGCAAAGCATGGAAAGGCTTCTGTGCGAGCTTTGCGGGAAGGGTGGAGGCCTTTTCCCCGCATAGAGCGTGATGGCGTGATGCCCGCTCGCGCATGGCCCCACCCCACGGTCTTACTCGGGTGGCAAACTCGGGGACAAAAAAATGGCGGCGCTTTTGGCGCCGCCAAGTTTAGGGAGGAAACGTCCAAGAAAAGCAGGCAGCCCGGCATCGCCGTACTGCTGCAATGCGGAAATTAAGCGCTTGCATGCCCCGGCGCAAGAGTTTTTTGCATCGCGGCAAAATTTTCTATGATCGCTCACGCCGACGGTCAGCTCACGCCGGTAAGGTGTTGCGAACTCTATGATGCTGCTCTTCCCGCAAGGTTGGCTCAGTAGCTTCGGGGCAGGCCGAGCACATGCTCGGCGATATAGGAGAGAATGAGGTTGGTGCTGATCGGCGCCACCTGATAGAGCCGCGCCTCCCGATATTTGCGCTCGATGTCGTATTCCTCGGCGAAGCCGTAGCCGCCGTGCGTCTGCAGGCAGGCCTCCGCCGCTGCCCAGGCGGCCTCCGCCGCCAGCATCTTCGCGGTATTCGCCTCTTCCCCGCAGGCCTCGCCCGCCTCGAATCGCCTCAGGCCCTCGCGCAGCATCAATTCCGCGGCCCGCATGCCGGCGTGGGCGCGGGCAATCGGGAACTGGATGCCCTGGTTCTGCCCAATCGGCCGCCCAAACACCTGCCGCTCCTTCGCGTACGCGACCGCCCGGGCGATGAACCATTTCGCATCCCCGATCGACTCGGAGGCGATCAGCAGCCGCTCGGCGTTCATCCCATCCAGGATGTGGCGAAACCCCTGCCCCTCCTCGCCCACCAGGTTTTCCGCCGGGACGATCACGTTATCGAAGAACACCTCGCAGGAATTGTGATTCATCATGGTGCGGATCGGCCGGATGGTAAGGCCGGCACCGTGCGCCGCCCGCATATCAAGGAGAAAGGTCGAAAGCCCTTCGGTTCGCCGCCTCACCTGTTCCTTTGGCGTAGTGCGGGCAAGCAGCAGCATCAGGTCCGAATGCTCGGCGCGACTGGTCCACACCTTCTGCCCGTTCACCACGTAATGGTCCCCCTCGCGGCGGGCGAAGGTGCGAAGGCTCATGGTGTCCGAGCCGCTGGCCGGCTCGGTGACGCCGAAAGCCTGAAGGCGAAGCTCCCCTGAGGCGATCTTCGGCAGATAGGCTCGCTTCTGGGCTTCCGATCCGTGACGCAGGATGGTGCCCATGATGTACATCTGGGCGTGGCAGGCCGCTCCGTTGCTCCCGGCGGCATGGATCGTCTCCAGGATCGCCGCGGCGGCCGAGAGCGGCAGCCCCGCCCCGCCATATTCCTCGGGGATCAGCACCGCGAGATAGCCGGCCTCGGTCAACGCGCGGACGAATTCGCCCGGATAGGCCCGCGTGCGGTCAATCTCCCGCCAATATTCGCCGGGAAACCGCGCGCAGAGCTTTTCCACTCCCTCGCGAATCTCGAAATGCCCTTCAACCGCGCCTGTCATCCGGTCCATCCCGATTCTCCTGCCCGGCCCTGGTCACGCCCGCGCGCTTCGCTCCGAAGCCGTCGGAATGGCCGGCAATGGCAATATTGCGTTACAAATCGCTGTTGGCCTCCCGGGGGAGGCCAAGCAAGGATAGAAGCGCGAGTGCAAAGGTCGAGCGCGCCGGTTCGAGCGCGCCGGCAGGGGAAGAGCGTTTTTGATGACCAGCCGAACCTCGGGCCGCGGCAAGGCGGGAGGGAGCCAGGCTTCGGACGCATATTCGGAGGGCCGGCATCTCCTCCGCGCCATTGTCCTTGCCGGATTTGCGTTCCTGGCGGCGAGCGCCAGCGCTCAGACCCGGCCGACCGAGACGCCGTCCGTCCCGGTCACCGCCACCCATGTCACGCGTCGGAACGTGCCCGTCTATCTCCTGGGCCTTGGCCAGGTGAAGGCGATCAACACCATCGTCATCAAGGCGCAGGTGGGCGGCATCCTCGAAGAGACGCCCTTCACGGAAGGGCAGGAGGTGAAGGCAGGGGACGTGCTCGCCATCATCGATCCCCGCCCCTACCAGGCAGTGCTTGACCAGGCGCTGGCCAAAGAGGCCGAGGACCAGGCCGCGCTCGCCAACGCCAAGGCCGATCTCGCCCGCTATACCATGCTCGTTCAGCAAAATTTCGCCTCGCAGCAGCAGATGGACACGCAGCGCGCGCTCGTCCTCGGGCTGACCGCGACTCTGCGCGCCGATGACGCCGCCATCGAGCAGGCGCGGCTCAATCTCCAATTCACCCGCATCACGGCGCCGATCGCCGGCCGGCTCGGCCTGCGCACCGTCGATCCCGGCAACCTGATCGAGGCGAACGCACCCACCGGCATCGTCACGCTCACAGAGATGAAGCCGATCAGCGTGGTCTTCACCCTGCCCCAAAAGGACATCACACCGGTCCGTGAGGCGGCCGCGAAGGGTCCGCTCACCGTTCTCGCCGAAAGCGAGGGCGAAAATCCACGCCTGCTCGATCGCGGCACGCTCGCCACCATGAGCAACATGGTCGATCCGAGCACCGGCACGATCGAGATGAAGGCGCTCTTCCCGAACACAGGCGAAGTCCTATGGCCCGATGAATTCGTCAATGCCAGGCTTCTGGTCCGCACGCTCGGGAACGTTCTCACCCTGCCCGTCCGGGCGGTGCAGCACGGGCCGGACGGGCTCTATGTCTATCGGATCCGCCCCGATCGCACCGTCATCCGCCAGACGGTGACGGAAACCCTGGAGGAGGGTGGCACCGCCGTCATCGCCAGCGGGCTCGAGGCGGGGGCGGAGGTGGTGCTGGACGGCCAGTCCCGGCTCGATGACGGCATGCGCGTGAGCATCGAGGCGGGGAGCTGAAGCCTTGGGCCGGCGCGCATGAGCATCTCCGCCCCGTTCATCCGCCGGCCGATCGCGACCTCCCTCATCATGACGGCGATCGTGCTGATCGGGGTCGCCGCCTATCCGCTGCTGCCCATCGCGGCACTTCCGAACGTCGATTTCCCGACCATCGTCGTCTCCGCCAGCCTGCCCGGCGCCGATCCATCGACCATGGCCTCGACTGTCGCGACCCCGCTCGAAAGACAGATCGGCGAGATCCCCGGCGTCTCGCAGATGACCTCGGTCAGCGTCGAGGGCAGCACCTCCGTCACCGTGCAATTCTCCCTCGACCGCGACATCAATTCCGCCGCCCAGGACATCCAGGCCGCCATCAATGCCGCCGGCGGCCAATTGCCGAAGACTCTCCCGAGCCCACCCACCTATCGCAAGATCAACCCGGCGGACGCGCCGGTCCTGATCCTCGCGGTCCAGTCCGAGGCGCTTCCGCTCACCGCCGTCGACAATTACGCCGATGTCGTCCTTTCCCAGCAGATCTCGCAGCTTCCGGGGGTGGCGGAGGTTTTCATCAGCGGGCAGCAGACCCCTTCGATCCGTGTCCAGGTGGACCCCGCCAAGCTCGCCGCCATGGGTCTCACGCTCGAGGATGTGCGCAATGCGATCCTGAACGAAACGGTCGACAATCCGAAGGGCAGCATCAATACCGCCCATCGCAGCTTCGCCGTCAATGCCAACGATCAGATCACGAAGGCCGCCCCCTTCAACACCGTGATCGTCGCCTATCGCGACGGCGCGCCTATCCGCATCAGCGATATCGGCCGCGCGGTGGATGGGCCGCAGAACGATCTGATCGCCGGCTGGCAGAATGGCCGCCGCGGCGTCCAGCTCGTCATCTTCAAGCAGCCCGGGGTGAATGTCCTCTCCACCGTCGATCGCATCCTGGCGGAGCTGCCGCGCCTCAAGGCTTCGATCCCGCCTTCCGTGCATGTCTCGGTGGTGGTCGATCGCTCGCAGAATATCCGCGCCGAGGTCGCCGATGTGCAGCTCACCCTGTTCATCGCGCTCGCCCTCGTCATCATGGTGGTGTTCCTCTTCCTCCGCAGCCTCTGGGCCACGGCGATCCCAGCCATCACCATCCCGATCGCGCTCATCGGCACCTTCGCGATGATGTACGTGGCGGGCTACAGCATCGACAATCTCTCGATGATGGGGCTTACCATCGCGATCGGCTTCGTGGTGGACGATGCGATCGTGATGCTCGAGAACATCTTCCGCCATATCGAGGAGGGCATGCCGCCGGTCGATGCGGCGCTGCAGGGCGCGGGCGAGATCGGGTTCACCATCGTTTCGATCAGCGCTTCATTGATCGCAGTCTTCCTGCCCATCCTGCTCATGGGCGGCATTGTCGGGCGGGTTTTCCGCGAGTTCGCCGTCACCGTCAGCATGGCGGTGGCGGTCTCGGCCTTCGTCTCGCTCACGCTCACGCCGATGATGGCCTCGCGCTTCCTCCGCCACAAGGCGAAGCACGGTATGCTCTATCGTGCCGCCGAGGGCGGCTTCCAGGCGCTTGCGGGCTTCTATCATCGCACGCTCGGCGTCGCACTCCGCCACCGCTTCATCACCCTGATGGTCTTCTTCGCCACCATGGGCCTTTCAGCCTATCTCTATGTGATCATTCCCAAGGGCTTCTTCCCGCCGCAGGATGTCGGGCTGCTGGTCGGCACGCTCGAGGGCTCGCAGGAAGCCTCCTTCGCGGAGCTGGAGAAGCTCGTCACCGAAGCCAATAGGATCGTCAAATCCGACCCGGCCGTCTCCACCTTCTCGGTGAGCCTCGGCGCGGGCATCGCCGGGCAGACCGGCAACGATGCGCGATATTATATCAACCTCAAGCCGTTCGATCACCGGGATGTCAGCGCCCAGCAGGTGATCGCGCGGCTCAGGTCCAAATTCGCGCAGATGATCGGGGCGCAGATGTTTCTGCAGGCAGCGCAGGATGTGAATGTGGGCGGCCGCATCTCGCGCACCCAGTACCAATATACGCTGCAGGACGCCAATCTCGACGAGCTCTATCAGTGGGCGCCGAAAATTCTCGCCAAGCTCCACACCCTGCCGATGCTGCGTGACCTCGCGACCGATCAGCAGATGTCAGGCCTCTCGGCCACCCTCACCATCGACCGTGACGCCGCCGCCCGCTATGGCATCACGCCGGCGGCGATCGACAATATCCTCTACGACGCCTTCGGTCAGCGCGAGGTGACCCAATATTTCACCCAGACCAATGCCTATTACGTGATCCTCGAAGTCCTGCCTTCGCTCCAGGCGGACCTTGCGACGCTGAACGAGCTCTATGTGCCCTCTTCCACCGACGCGGCCGTGCCGCTCGCCAATCTCGTGCATATCGATGCCGACAAGGTGGCGCCGCTTTCGATCAATCATTCGAACCAGTTTCCCTCGGTGACGCTTTCCTTCAACCTCGCCAGCGGCACCGCCATCGGCGAGGCTGTGGCGGCGATCCAGAAATCCATCGCCGCGCTCGATCCGCCGGCATCGCTCAGCGGTAGTTTTCAGGGCACGGCCGCCGCCTTCCAATCCTCGCTCGCCTCCGAGCCCTATCTGATCGCTGCGGCGATCGTCGCCGTCTATATCATCCTCGGCATTCTCTATGAGAGCTACATCCTGCCGCTGACGATCCTTTCCACCATCCCCTCGGCCGGCGTCGGCGCGCTCCTGATCCTTATGCTCGTTCACTACGATCTTTCGGTGATCGCGCTCATCGGCATTCTTCTGCTCATCGGCATCGTCAAGAAGAACGGGATCATGCTGGTGGATTTCGCCATCACC
>Ga0335075_10000862_pt1 | contig 51472 bp, 55 predicted proteins | sample Lox_Sample_24_FD_206723 | JGI IMG/M metagenome (GOLD analysis project Ga0335075, IMG submission 206723) | Soil microbial communities from Loxahatchee National Wildlife Refuge, Florida, United States - Lox_Sample_2.4 | ecosystem: Environmental > Terrestrial > Soil > Wetlands | place: USA... | reverse complement strand
CTGACCGGGGATGCATTCTTCCCCAACCACGTTGCCAGGCGCCCGGGCAAGCCAGACTTTGATCGCGATGAAGCAGCGCCGGACGCGTGGGCCGCCCTGCATCATGCCGCCAATCGCCTTGCAGTCCTCCGGGTTGGCATTCGGCCCTTTGGACGGGTCCCAGAAGATGTGCTCCCAGGAGCCCATGGTGTCGCCGGGCGGGAGGTGCACGACCTGACTGGCCGCCGCCTGTTGCGCCGTGGCAGGCTGACCCATGACATGATGGTGACGAACCCAACCATTGCACACATGAGTGCTGGGGTGAACGACTTGCTGAGGGTCTTCATGTTGTCCTCGTTAGGCGGGGGGAGCGCGGGGAAGTCCAAACAGGACCGAATCAGTGCCATCGGCAGAATGTTCTACAATACGCGGCATCCTCACGCCAGCGAAATCATTACTGGCGGCCATGCCCCGCCCGACGCGACGCGGGGTCACGACACAGAACGGTTGGACTCTGATTGGGGCAGGCCTGCCCCGGGCGCTTCCACAACCCTGTCCCACTCGCCACCTTGCGTTTGGTGATACGAATGTTGGGTCGGCGCCTTGATGGTCGGGCGATCCTCGACGCAGCCTTCGGGGACTTGGCCCGGTCATGGCAAAGCGACCATCGGCTCTGCGCGGCGCTTGCCCGCCGCCGGCATGGCTGGTCTATTCGTCAACCAACAAGGAGACGTTCCGATGACGAAGATTGCGGTCGTCGGCGCCGGCCTGATCGGCCGTGCCTGGTCCATCGTGTTCGCGCGCGCCGGTTTCGATGTGGCGCTGTGGGATCCAGTCCCGCAGGCGATCGACGCCGCCCGGGACTTCATCGCCGAACGCCTGCCGGAGCTGCGCGACGCCGGGCTGCTGGCGGATGATCCCGCGATCGTCAGTGCGCGCATCCGTCCGGCTGCGAGCCTTGCCGACGCCGTGCAAGACGCAGCGCACGTGCAGGAGAACGGCCCGGAAAACGTCGCCGACAAGCAGCGCATTTTCATAGAGCTCGACTTGCTTGCCAACGCCGATACGGTGCTGGCCAGCTCCACCAGCGGCATCCCCGCGAGCGCCTTTACCGAAGGCCTCACCGGCCGCTCGCGCTGCCTCGTCGCGCATCCGGTCAACCCGCCCTATTTGATTCCTTTGGTCGAACTCTGCCCGGCACCATGGACCGATCCCACGGTCACCGAGCGCACGCGTGCCTTGATGACGCAGGCCGGGCAGGTGCCCGCGACGGTGCGTCATGAAATGGAGGGGTTCGCGCTGAACCGGCTGCAAGGCGCGTTGCTGGCCGAGGCGTTCCGGTTGTTGGCGGATAACGTGATCTCGCCGGCCGATCTCGATGCGCTGGTGAAGCACGGGCTTGGCCTGCGCTGGAGTTTCATGGGACCGCTGGAGACGATCGATCTCAATGCGCCGGGCGGGCTGGCGGATTACTGCACGCGGTATGGACCGCTCTATGAACGGATGCAGCGGCAGATGGTGCCGCGGCTGTGGGACAGGGCACTGGTCGATCGGCTGCATGCGGCACGGCGCGCGGAGTTGCCAGCGAATTTGCAGCCGGTGCGGCAGGAATGGCGTGACCGCAGGCTGATGGCCTTGCTGGCGCACAAGGCGACGCAGGAGGACTGAAGGAACCACCACCGTCTCCCGCGTCGCGGGAGACGTCAGGTGAGGGTGGTGCGTAGCGCTTCGCGCTTACCCGGTCATCGTATGCACCACGAGGCCACGCGGTGCGTTAGTCACGCTATCCGCCGGGAGGCGCTGCGACCATCAACTGGTGCTGATTGGCGACCGCGACGAGCTTCGGGATGTCCGGCGCCTCGGGAGAGATCGCGCGATCGACATCGATAAAGAAATGCGAAGCCGCCTCACGCGAGGTCATCGAGATCATCTCGCCGCCACCTTCGCCGAACCGGAACCAATGCATCGTGCCCGCCGGCAGGTGCACCAGAGTGCCCGGTTCGGCGACCATGTCTTTGTCGCCGACGCCAAAGGCGATGTTTCCGCTCACGACGTAGAACGACTCATCCCACGGATGACAGTGCGGCGGCGGTCCGCTGCCTTCCGGACCTGCCTGTCGGAAGATTTCGTAACTCCCCGTACGGGAGCCTGGCGCAAGAACAGTGATTTGCTCGCCGACGACATTGAGAGGGGCCGGCCGGTTCGCGGGTGTCACCACGAATGGTTCTGGCATTGAAGTCCCCTGTGCGTTGTTTTGGATTTCGTGAGACGGACGGCGCACCTGCCCATCCGGTCCGAACTTAGAATGTTCGATTTCCCGCATCAACGGGAATCTCAGGCGCGCCGACCCGATCACCCGCAGCCATCGATCCGCGTCGCAGGAGAGGGGTTCACTACACCTGGTCGTAATCCACCACCACGCGTTCCGTCACCGGTTGCGCCTGGCAGGTCAGGATATATCCCGCCTCCGTCTCCCATGGTTCGAGCGAGTAGTTCACCGTCATTTCAACCCGCCCTTCCAGCAATTTCGCGCGGCAGGTGCAGCACATGCCGCCCTTGCAGGAGAATGGCAGCGTTCGCCCCGCGCGCAACGCCGCGTCGATGATCGCCTCGCCCGCCGCAACCGGAATTTCCCAGCGTGCACCTTCGCAAATGACCGTCGCGATGGCCTTCGGCGGCGCCGTTGCGGGCACCACGACCGGGCGCGGACGTCCGCCCACGCCGGGCGTGAACCGCTCGACATGGATGCGGTCGCGCGGCAATCCGAGATCGGCCAGCGCCTTCTCCAGCCCTTCGATCATCGGCTGCGGGCCGCAAACGAAGGCATGATCGACCATCGCCGCCGGCAGCATGGCGCGCATCAGGACGCCGACTTTCGCGGCATCCAGATGGCCGTTCAGGATCGGCACATCCTGTTGCTCGCGCGACAGGACGTGGAAAACGGCAAGGCGCGCCAGGTGGCGATCCTTCAAATCCTCCAGCACGTCGCGAAACAGGATGCTGCCGGTTGTCCGGTTGCCATAGAACAGGATGAAACGGCTGCGAGGTTCTCGCAGCAGAACGGTCTTGAGGATTGACAGCACCGGGGTGATTCCCGAACCGGCCACGAAGGCGGCGAAGATCCGCGGCGAGTCGGGTTCGATGGCGACGCCGAAACGACCGTCCGGCGTCATCACGGCGAGATCGTCGCCGACATGCAGCGCCTCGTTCGCCCAGGTGGAGAACGCCCCGCCCGCCACGCGTTTGATCGCGACGCGCAACTCGCCGTCATCCAGGCCGGAGCAAATGGAGTAGCTGCGGCGGACTTCGTCGCCGTCGATGACGGCGGACAGCGTCAGGTACTGGCCCGGCGTGAACCGGTATGCCGGGCGCAGCGCTTCCGGCACGGCGAAGGCGAGGGAAATGGCATCCTCGGTCTCGCGGCGCAGCGAGGCGATCGGCAGCGTGTGGAACCGGGGCGGCATGCGGCTTGTCTTGCGCGGCGGGACATCCGCCGCAAGTGTAGCGCATGCGCGAGAGTTTGCATCGCATCAGCGTGAGCACCGACGGCCAGGGGCTGGTGGAGATCACCGGCACCGTCCGCGACTGGGTGGCGGCGCAACGTGCCGGCACGGGTCTGCTGACGATCTGGTGCCGGCACACATCCGCCTCGCTGCTGGTGCAGGAGAACGCGTCGCGCGACGTGCGCGCGGACCTGCTGGCATTTTTCCGCCGCCTCGTGCCTGAGGGCGGGCAGTATCGCCATCAGGACGAAGGGCCGGACGATATGCCCGCGCATATCAAGGCGGCGCTGACGCAGACGCAGCTTTCCATTCCGGTGGATCGCGGCGAGCTGGTTCTGGGTGTCTGGCAAAGCATCTATGTGTTCGAGCACCGCTCGGCACCGCACAGCCGCGAGCTCGTGCTGCATCTGCTGTGCGAATAAGGCCTCTGTTTCATAAATGCGGTGACGGATTCTGGCGTGCGTTACGGTGTGCGAGACGCAGGAACCGATATGTACCCGACACTCGCGCCCCGGAACCCTGCTTGGGTTGACAAAAAGCGTCTTCAGGAAATCGAGTGGGCAGTAGGCCGCACCAAAGCGGCAGAAACACGCACGGATGCGGCATTTCCGAGGCAAGGTCTCCCTGGCGCCGTCATCCGGGAGATACGAGTGCTTTGGACGGACTCCCGCAACCGCGTCACCCCCGATTCATCCGTGTGCATCTGTGTGCATCCGTGGTTCCATTGCTTGCTTCCTGCGAGCAGCGGGGCGGCGTCGAAGGTCCGTAAGAAAATGGAACCACGGATGCACACAGATGCACACGGATAGACCGTGCCGCGTGAAGGTCAGTGGGCTATCCGCTGGATTTCAAGGCGCGGCTTATCGAAATTGAGCGACAGGCGCACGCGGCGGCCGGTCGCGTTCATATCGTTGATGGATTGTGCTGTGTGCAGACCGTCCTTGCGCAACTCGCGTGCCGGCGCGTTCTGGTAAGGCCTTCTCAAGAAAGCCGGAGCCGGGCGTGTTCACGACCCGGAAGCCAATGACACGCTCCGATATCTCATTCGGCATGACTTCGTCCTGAGGCATCGATGGCTCCGTGGTGCTGCCCAATGGCTCCGCGATGCGACGTTTCACGCCGATGCGCGGACCGCTTGCCGCCCCAGGCCGCCGTACTGGTCCAGCATGCGCTCGAACCAGACAGCGACGACGTCATCGTCGGCCAGCACGGCGAATCCCGAGCAACAGCGCGGCCACATCAAGGTGCCGGCGATGATGGCGTCGGCATAGGACGGGGCGGCGCCGCCAAGCCAGGGTTGCGCACGCAGGACCACGCGCAGCGGCAGCAGCGATTCCCGGAATGCCGCCACGCGCGTCTCGCGGCCGGCTTGCGTCTCCTCCAAGGTCGTGCCGAAGCGCGCCTCGCGGCTTTGGCGGAAATAGCTGCTGTCGACCGGATCGACCACGTCGTAGATGTCGCGCAGGATCAAGCGTGCGATGCCGCCCAGCAGCACCGCATCGGCCCAGGCGTTGATAAACCGCGCATGCGCCTGCGCTGTCGCGCTGCCGAAGAAGGCCGGCGTGGGATACTGCGCTTCCAGGTATTCGGCGATCGCCCAACTGTCGAAGACCACGGTCTCGCCGTCGCGGATCACCGGAACGCGGCCCTGGCCGGAGAACGCAATCGCCGCCTTGTCGGTGAAGCGCCAGGGAATGGTCTCCACGGGCAGGCCCTTATGGGCCAATGCGAAGCGGATGCGCCAGCAATAGGGGCTGAAACGCAACGCCGGATCGGCCCCGGCAAGGTCGTGCATGATGATGGTCATGGGTTCCTCATAGTGGCGTCGGTGCCCGGACTAGCGCGCCCTGGCTGGTGCGCCCGCCCGCATCATGCTCGCGCGGCCGGTCGTTGCGGCGCAAGTCCGCTGGTCATCCCATTGCTCAGTGCGCCTGCTGACGCGCCAGCAGGTCGATGGCCGGTTGGTTGCCTGCCGCTGCTGCCTTCTCCAGCCACTGATGCGCCTGCTGCCGGTCCGCCTTCACGCCGTGGCCGTTGGCATACATCAGGGCAATATTGTAGTCCGCATTCGACAGACCCTTGTCGGAGGCGAGGCGGAACAATCGCATCGCCTCCGCGTAATCCTGCGGCACGACGCGGCCCTGGCGATAGAACATGCCCATGTTGTTCAGCGCGATCGGGCTGCCGGCATCGGCGGCCTTGCGGAACCAGTAAAGCGCCATGGCCTCGTCGCGCGGCACGCCGGTGCCATGCTGATAGATCAGGCCAAGGCGCGCCTCCGCGGGCACAAAACCCTGGGCCGCCGCGCGTTCGTACCAGGTGCGCGCCTGCGCCATGTCCTTCGGCACGCCATTGCCGAACTGATAGAAATTCCCAAGCGCCCATTCGCCAAGCTGGTTGTTATGCAGCGCGGCGCGGCGGTACCAGTCGGTGCGCGCCTTGACATCGCGCTGCACGCCCAGGCCGCGGCCATAGAAGCGGCCCACGGCGGCCTCGGCCGGCGGGTATCCCTGGTCCGCGGCGCGCCGATACCATTGCAACGCAGTGGCGTAGCTGCGGGGACCGCCGAGTCCGCGCTCGTCCATCGCGCCGAGATAGTATTGTCCCTTCGCTGCTCCCCGGTTGGCGGCACGCTCGAACCATTGCCGCGCGGCAGCAGTGTCGCGCGCGACGCCAAGCCCTTTCGCGTAGGCCAGGCCGAGGTCGATCTGTGCGTTCGACTTGCCTTGCGCAGCTTCGTTTTGCAGCGTCGCCAGGTGCGCCGCGGCATCGGGCGTGGATGGTGCGACCGGCGTCGCGGCTGGTGTCGCCGCGGAGGTTGCGGCGACTGTTGCGGCTGGGGTCGTGCCGGGTACCGTCGCCTGTTTTGGCGGCACAGGACTCGCCGGGGCGGCGCCGCGTGCGGCATTGCTACCGCCGGCCGGCGCCGCCGCCGTCACGATCGCCGCTCCCGCATCGAAAGCGCTCGCGGCAATCGGGTCGGAGGCCGTGTCGGTCGCCGTGAAATAGAATTCACCGTCAATCGGCGAACTGGAAACCCATGGCACCTGCACGCCATTGGTACCGTGCTGCACCGTCAGGCCGACGCGGTTGAAGGTCTGGAAGATGTCCAGGCCGGGCTGATGCATCGCCGCGGCGAGCGCCGTCGCGTATGGGCCATCAGCGCCGGTACCGTCGGTTGCCACGTTGCCCGGCTGCGTGGCGAAGGCGACCATGGTGCCTTCGGGCGCCTGCATCTGTGCGAGACCACCTTGCACCGCGCGGGTGCCCAGCACGCCGAACGGATTGTTCCGGCAGGCGTCGAGCACGACCAGATTCAATCGGGTCCCGGCGCCGTTCATCTGCTGCAGCACGAGGTCGGCGTTGACCATCTGGAAGTCGAGGTCCTGCGGGCGGGTCGGATTGGCGTCGACCGGCACCAGCCAGTTCTTGCCATCCACCTGAAGGCCATGTCCGGCGTAATAGAACAGGGCCACGTCGGCACCCTGGATGTCGCGGCCGAAGGTTTGAACAGCGTGGTCGAATTGTGCCTTGTCGAGGTTCTGCTGCGCCGCGCCGCCGATCAGCGTGAAGCCGAGCTGGCGCAGCGTCGCGGCAATCAGCGTGGCGTCGTTTCCCGGGTTGGCCAGAGGCGGCACATGCCGGTAGGCGAAATTGCCGACCACCAGGGCGACGCGCCTGCCGGCGCCAGCGCTCTGTGCCGCGGCGGGAGTTACGCGCGCCATGATGGGGGTCACGCACGCGATGACGATGGCAAAGATGCACAACAGTGCGCCGAACTTAGACCGGCAACGACTGAACCGGGGCATTGGTCCCATCCCAGGCTGATCTGCCGCCTGGTAACGTGACCGGGAAACAGCCGGCGCGGCGATCAACTCCTCGGCATCGGTGCGCCGCGTCGCGGCGGGTCAGATCTGGCCGCCGCCCCACACCACGCGGCCGATCACCGTCACGTCCCTCAGCATGTCGCCGCTGACCTGGTCCGGATGGTACGCCTCGTTGTCGCTGATCAGCACCAGGCTGCCGTCCAACTTCCGCTGCACGCGCTTCACCAGCCGTTCGCCGCCGATTTCCAGCACATAAACGCCGAAGCTGGCGACGCTGCGGTCGCTGGTGTCCACCAGAAGCAGGTCGCCGTCGTGGATGGTGGGCTGCATGGATTCGCCGACGGCCGTTTCCAGAATCAGGTTGCCGGGCTCGATGCGGAGCATCGAGCGCACCCAGTCCTGGCGGAACGCGATATATTCGGTGTCCAGCACTGCCGGTGGCGGGGTTCCGGTGCCCGCTGCCGCCGCCTCCAGCCGCTTGGGCAGAAGCACGAAGGCGTCGGACTCCGCGACGCGGGCCCGGTCGGCGGACCGGGCGCGCCGGTCGGTGTCGTCGGACGGGTCCACGGACGGGCCCGGCCCCTCTCCTTTCGCGAGCCAGGCGATGCCCACCTTGGCGGCATCCGCCAACGCGACCAGCCGTTCACGACTCGGCTCCGCCTCGCCGCGCAGCCACTTGCGAAACGCCGAAGGAGAAACGCCCATAGCACGAGCAAGCCGGTCCGCGCTGGGCCACTGCCGCAGGATGACCTGCAAGCGTGCCGTAAAAGCGGCGCGACTCGCGCCTTCTGTGCTCAAACCCTCGGGATTTTGCGGTTCAGTCTCCCGGGGACGTGACATTCGTTTTCGCTCCATCCAAACTCCCGACACTTTTCGGCCTGGATGCGACGCATTTCAGGCGTTTACGCTGTGCCGACGGTAATCGATTCGGCCTCGATTCTCTAAAGAGAAGCCTATCACAGCAATGAACGATACGGAGAGCACAACACCCAAGGTCGACTGGCATCCCGCCGACGTGCTGGCGGCGCTGAAGAAGCGCGGGCACAGCCTGGCGGGCCTGTCCGTGGCGAACGGCTATCATCCGACCGCGGCCGGCAAGGCGCTGAAGCGATCCTGGCCGGCGATAGAGGCGATTATCGCGCAGGCTTTGGACGTATCCCCGGCCACCATCTGGCCGAGCCGTTACGACGACGCCGGCCAGCCGATCGCGGACCGCCCCAGACGCTGAGACGAGCAGGGTCGTGGCGCTGCCAAAAGACCCTCGCGCGGACGGTGAACGGCGGTGCATGGCGCATCGTGATCGCTGAAGATTCCTGGGAACTCCGCTGCAATCAAAGGGTTGCAGGGAAGCTTTCAGGCCGGGCGGCGGCGTGCGCGCACGTTTGCGCCAGTCTTCCTCACTTTGGTGGCGCCGGACGGCGCCTGGCGCCCAGGATCAGGCCGCGGCGGGCGTGGCGCCGCCAATTTCGCGCGCCACGGCGGCGGCCAGCTCGGCAAGGGTGAAGGGCTTCAGGATGAATGGCCTCGGCTGCGTCGTGAGGATTTCCATCCGCTGCGGATCGCCCGACATGAACACCACCGGCAGGGATAACCGGTCGGCGGACGGAATGAGGGTGGGATGGATTCCGTCCGGCAGGGTGCAATCGAGCAATACCAGATCGATGCCGCCACCGGCGAGTGACGCAAGCGCGGCAGCGGAAGTCTCCACGACGCTGGTCCTGTAATCGTCATCCAGCGCCGCGGCGATGACTTCGGCCACAAGCGGATCATCTTCGACAACGAGAACGTGCTGGCGCCGGTGCATGAGGGCTACAGGACCTTGCCTCAGTTACTCGGGCGGAAACACTAGACGATGCATTGCCATCACTAAAGTGGCGGACAAGCCCCTCGCGCGATATTTATCAATGCGAGCCGGTGTGGCCGTGTTCTCGAAAAAGAATTTGCGCTAGTTCGGGCGGAACGCTCAGGTTCGCACGTCGGTTCCCAGCGCCGTCTCGTACACCCGAATCACGGCGCAGGAATCGGAGGTGCCGAGGCCCATGCCGCGCGCCATGCGCATCAGGTTCATCACCTGGGGCGCGATCATGCTGGGCACGCCCAGTTCATCCGCCATTTCCAACGCCAGCCGCAAATCCTTGTGCGCCAGGTCGAGCGCGAAGGTGGCTTCGAATGCGCCCTTGAAGGCCTTGCTCGCCATATTGGCGTAGCCGCTGGACATGCCGGAGGCGTTGCGGATCACCTGGTCCAGCTTGTTCAGGTCGATGCCGGCGCGCTTGCCGATCATCAGCGCCTCGGCCGCGGCGGCGGAGTTGCAGAACGCCAGCATGTTGTTGACCAGCTTGGCGACCGAGCCCATGCCGATCTCGCCGCAATGCACCACCTCGCCGCTGAACGATTTCAGCAGCGGGAGCTGCGATTCGAAGGTTGCCTGGTCACCGCCCACCATGATGACGATGGTGCCGTCCTTGGCGCGCGCGGTGCCGCCGGAGACCGGGGCTTCCAGCATGCCGATGCCTTTTGCCTGCATGCCCTCGGCGCAGCGGCGCGCGGTGGCGGGCGAATTGGTCGAGAGGTCGATGAAGGTGGTGCCGGGCCTGGCGTTCGCGGCAATGCCCTGCGGGCCGAGAGCGACGTCCTCCACGATGCGCGGCAGGGGCAGCGAGGTGATCACCACCTCGCACTGCGCGGCGATGGCGGCAACCGAGGCGCCGGTGGTTGCGCCGAGTTCCGTGCAGGCCTTCACCGCGTCGGGGTTGAGGTCGAAGACGACGACCTCGTGGTTCGTATTCCTGATGATGTTGCGGCACATCGGGCCGCCCATGTTGCCGACGCCGATGAACCCGACCTTCATGTTCTGTTTCCCGCGTTTCCCGCATACGGGCCGATGATTTCACCGGCGCGGGGGGAAGACAACCCGGGCGTGCGGGTCGCGATGCGACGCGTTCGCTGGCTTGTCCAAGCCTTTGGCTCTTGTCGCGAACGCTGTTGATGCGGCTGCCTTGGCTTGGCAGTGCCGGCCCCCGTCACGGCCGGTGTGGACCGCGGCCAGGTTTTTTCAGCACGGAGTTAGTGCGGAGAACACGGTGGCCACGGAGCAGAAGCGGTGGGTTTCGACGGCAGGTGTGGTCTCAGCAACGCGCCATGCCGGCGGCGACCGCAGTGCGGCGGCCCGGGTGGGGTTCAACCGACAGAGTCCGCAATAAGGGCGAAGCTTTCAGTGCCAGGTGGCCCGGAACACGCGCAGCCAGTTCTCCAGCGCCAGCTTGCGCAGCACGGCAGCATCGAAGCCGTGCGCCCGCAGCGCCCCGATCAGGTGCTGCAGGCCGCTCGCGTCCTTGATGGGGCGCGGCATTACCGCGCCATCGAAGTCCGAACCGAGTGCCACGCCGTCCTCGCCCAGCCGATCCACCAGATACGCGATGTGACGCACGATCACGTCGAGCGGCATGTTCGGATCGAGACGCGCATCCGGGCGCACGTCGTTCACGCAAAGATTGAAGCCGACAACGCCGTTCGACTCGCGGATCGCGTCGAGCTGCCGGTCGGTCAGGTTGCGGGTGGAGGGGCAGACCGCGTGCGCGCAGGCATGCGTTGCCACCAGGGGCGCGGTGCTGTGTGCCGCCACGTCCCAAAAGCCGCGTTCGTTCAGATGCGACAAGTCGATCATGATCCCGAGCCGGTTGCATGCCTGCACCAGGCCGATGCCCGCCGCGGTGAGCCCCGGCCCGGCATCCGGCGACCGCGGATAGGCGAACGGCACCCCGTGCCCGAAAACGTTCGGTCTGCTCCAGACCAGGCCGAGCGAGCGCAATCCGGCCGCGTACAGCGTCTCGAGATTTTCCAAGCCTGGGCCGATCGCTTCCGCCCCTTCCATGTGCAGAACAATGACGAAAACGCCGTCGCGGTGTGCCGTTTCGATGGCATCCGCCGTTGCCGCGCAGCGTATCTGCCCGGCGGCCCGGTGCACCATGCGAGACAGGGCATCACGTTGCGCAGCGATCCGCCGGCGCGCGTAGGCGGGGTCGAGCGGGTCGGCGAGACGCACATGATAGCCTGTCGCGGTCCTGGTCAGATCGCCCTCGGGGGGGCGTTCCGGCTTGGCGAACATGGAGAACAAGCCGCCGATCATCCCGCCTTTCCGGGCTCGCGGAAGGTCGAGATGACCGTCTTCCGAATGCGCCAGGAAATCCCGGCCGCCGGCGCGGTATTCGGCCAGATGCTGCACGGTGTCGTTGTGTCCGTCGAAGATCGCGACCTGGCCGGCGTCGTCCATCGGTGGCGTTCCGTTGCTGCGGCGTGATCGGGCGGGACTATTCAAAGCATCAAGGCGCGAGGTGCCGCAATGACGGGCCGCGGAGGCATGACGGGCGAATGCGCGCCGCCCTTGCGCCGCCGTGCCCGGCCGGCGTTGAATGGCGGCAATGCAGCAAGTGGAGGACGACCATGACCATCCATGCACGGCTCGCCCACATGGGCATCTACGTCAAGGACCGCGACGTGATGGAACGCTTCTACACCGAGGTGCTTGGCCTGCTGGTGACCGACCAGGGCGAGGGCCGCGGCGGCACGCACCTGACCTTCCTCAGTGGCAACCGGGATAACCACCACCAGGTGGTGCTGGTCAGCGGCCGGCCGGACACGTCGGGGTTCAATCCGATCCAGCAGATCTCGTTCATGATCGATTCGCTGGCGGACCTGCGCGAGGTTCAAAAGCGCGCCCTGGCACTGGGTGCCTCGGACATGCGGCCGGTCTGCCACGGCAATGCCTGGTCGGTGTATTTCAAGGATCCGGAAGGCAACACCGTGGAGGCGTATCTCGATACGCCGATCCACGTGTCGCAGCCGCATGGGAAGTTCCTGGATCTGTCCAAATCGGATGAGGAAATCCTGCGCGAGACCGAAGCGGCCTGCCGCAAGGATCCGAGCTTCATGCCGTTCAACGAGTTCACCCGCGGCCTGGGCGAGCGGCTGGCGAATTAGTCTTCGCCTTCAGTGGCGGATGAGGCGCCGCGGCTTCCTGCCATCGCAGGAAGCGCGGCGGCGATGCGGGTGTTCGTTCACGCGGGCAGCCGCAGCAACCGGTCCGCGTTGCCGTGCGCGATCTTCGAGCGATCCGCGGGCGAGACCGGCAATGCGTCCAGGAACGCCCTGGCGCGCGCGTTCGACGCGAAGGGGTAGTCGACCGAGAACATGATGCGATCCACGCCGAACGCGAGCAATGCGGCGAGGAACGGCACCGTGGTGAAGAACCCGCTGGTGGTGATCCACACCTGATCCAGGATCGTCTGCCGCACCGAGCGCCGCAGCAGGGTCTTTGCCTGTGCCGTGGTGGTTTCGTCGATGCGGTCCAGCATGAACGGCAGCGCCTCGCCCATGTGGCCGACGATGATGTTGAGGCCTGGATGCCGGTCCAAGGCACCGGACAGCGCCAGGCGCAGCACGTGGATGGCGGTGTCGTAGTGTCAGCCCCAGGCGGACAGCGCGAGCGTGAAGCTGAAATTGCCGGGCAGGTTGTCGTAGTAGGCGTCGCGTACCGGCTGAGTGGGAATGCCGGGATGCAGGTAGATCGGCCGGTCGAGTTTTTCGGCTTCCGCCAGCACCGTTTCGAACATCGGATCGTCGATGAAACGTCCATCCGTGGCGCCGTTCACCAGCACGCCGTGGAAGCCAAGTTCGGTGACGGCCCGGTGCAGTTCCCGCGCGGCGGCATCGGGCGAGAGTAAGGGAAGATGGGCAAAGCCGCGCAGGTGCGTGGGGTGGCGGGCGCAGGCTTCGGCCAGCGCATCGTTGTAGGCGCGGGCGAGATCGATGCCCGTTTGACCGGGGACGAGGTCGGCGCCGGGCCGGCAACCGACAGGACCTGCGTGGAGATGCCGTTCGCGTCCATGTCGGCGATGCGGGCTGCGCCCAGGTCGGCGAGCTCGTTGCGTTTGAGCGTCTGTGCCCAGGCGAGATCGGGGCCGGGGAAGCCGCGGCGGGCGATGGCGTCGGCGGGAATGTGGGCGACGATGCGGGGGACGTTGAAATGTTCTTCCAAAGCGACGATGCGCATGCGGGCGGCTCCTTTCGGGTGAGGCCCCAAGGTTGCACGATAGAGGTCTCCGGCGCTATCCTTCCGCGACCGGAACTGCTGGCGTGCGCGCCATGGCTCCCGCTATGCGCAATCCAGACTCCGGCCGCGGCGGCCGGAGCCGGATCGTGTTCGTTAAGAATCGATAACGGCTGGACAAATCTGTGCTGAAGACCTATGTGGGATTGGGTCGAAATTGCCGGTGGACCCATTAGGCAGGACCGCATGGGACAGTCTCATACGATACCGAAGCGTCTTCAGGGTGGCTCCAAGACTGCCGCCGCTGCCTCCAAACCGGCACGGAAGACTACTGCCGTGCCCGCCAAACCGTCAGCGTCCAAGGCAGAGAAGTCGATGGCGGGCCGGATGTTGCAGGACATCAGAGAGAGCTCCCGTGAACTGGCGAGGCGTGCAGACCGTTTGCTGCAACGTGTCTCTTGAGCCGTGTCGAGGACGCCGATCAGCGAGCTGCTGGAGGCACTGAAAGCCCTGAAAAGCTTGCAAGAGACGGTTCGGAAGCACGACGAGGTGCTATCGCGGATTCTCGACCGCTTGGATGACATAGACAGGCGACCGGCAGCTCGTAAGAAAAGCCGAAGGCCATGACAGGAAGCAGGCCGCCTGGCTGGCCGCCCGACGTGGAACCGATTTCACTGGAAGAGCTTGGACGGCTCGGGATCAATCCGCGGCAAGAGCTGTTTTGGGATGGTCATCGGGTGGAAATCCGCCGTCGTGTTGTACTTACAAAATTCCAGAAGTTCGCCGCGGTCGTCATAAGCCTTTGCGCCATTCTCGGCGGGTTAGGAGGTTTTATAACGGGTTTTAACAATGCGTCTGTTTTCCTTTGCGCCCGGAACATATCGATTTTGAGTTGTCCAAAATCGCCATCAGCGTCCGGAACCGCTGCCAGATGAAACAGGCCTGTAAGGGCGGTTCAGCGCTGTGCTCCCTGTGACTTATCCGCCAATCCGCGGCAACACCCGCTCGGTTAACAGCCGGAAAGATCGGCCGCTGAGCGGCGCCGCCATCAGATAGTTCATCCCGATCTCTTCCCCGAACGCCGCAATCTGCTCTGCCACGCTGTCCGCCGTGCCGTAGAACATCACGTCGTCCAGATAATAGTCGATCGGGTTCTTGCCGCCGTAATTCCGCGCCTCCTGCCGCACGTTGCTGCTGCGCCCGACATAGGATGCCGTCATCCATTCGGCCGCCCGCCGCGCCACCTCGCGCGCCTTTTCGGCCGTCTCGTCGACCGCAATCAGGCGCGCCATCGGAATGCTGCGGCCGGCGTCGCTGTAACCCGCTTCGGCGAGTTTTGCGGCATAGTGGCGGCGCCTGCCGACCAGGTCCGGTCTTGATGTGTGCGGGTCCATGAGGATCGAGTGTCCCTGCCCTGCAGCCCACTCGATCGCGGGAACCGATGACGCTGCCATCCATACCGGCGGGTGCGGCGCCTGCAACGGCTTGGGCAGCACCTCCACGTCTTCGTATTTATAGAACCGGCCTTCATACGAAAGGCGCTGGTTGGTCCAGGCCTTCAGAACGATATCCACGGTCTCGTGGAAGCGCGGCGCGCTTTCCTCGCCGGGAATGCCGAAGGCGGCAAATTCGCTGCGCTCGAAACCGCGGCCGGCGCCCCAGTTCACCCGTCCGCCGGACAGCACATCGAGCAAGGCCACTTCCTCGGCGAGACGCAGGGGATTGTAGAACGGCGCGAGAGATACCGCCGTGCCGATGCGCAGGCGCCTGGTGCGCGCCGCGGCCATCGTGCCCATCACATGCACCGACGGGCACACGGAAAAGCTGGAGAAATGATGCTCCGCCAGCCACACGGCGTCGTAGCCGGCCTGGTCCATGATGGCGAAGCGTTCCAATGCCGTTTCATAAACCGAGTTCAGCGGCACGGACCGGTCGCGCCAGCCGAAGAACTGCAGGATGCCAACCTTCATTGTTCCCCCCGCGCCGGGTGACGTCCCGGCGGATTCAAGCAACCCCATGGGTTCGAGAATAGCCGTTGACGGGCCATGGCTGCCAACCGGCGAGAGTCTTGGCCGTGGGACGAAAAACTTCGACCTTCAGCGGATGGCATGCCGCGGCGTCATCCGAATGGCTGGCGCCGCAATCGCCTCCGGGACAGGCAGACAAAGCCGCCAGCAGATCGATCTCGGCGAAGAATTCGATGTAGTCGCCGGGCCGAACAGGACTCGCCTTCATGAAATACTGATGGGTGTCGTGCATGTATCCGGTGCACATGAAGACGTTCATCACGTCGTGCACATGGGATTCGGCTTCCGCCAGCGCCATGCCGCGCTCCGCCGCCAGGGCGCGGGTCAGGTTGGAATGGCAGCAGTGATGGTACTCAGTGCCCTTCAGCAGCAGATTGGTATAGGGATCGCAGCGCGTCCCGATGATGTCGTGCACGCCGGCGCCGTCCTGGTCCCAGCCATACCAGTCCAGCGTGTCGTGGGTGATCGTCGCCAGCGGCCGGAGCTGCGGCAACGTGCTCCAGAGCCTGGCGCCGGTGCTGACATGCGTCGCATGCAGTGCGCGCGTCTTGCCGCTGTAGAATCGTTCCGACAGGTCATGGGCGTTCCACAGGTTGAGGTCGCCGACCTGCGAACCTTCGATGCTGAGGATGCGGAAGATGTGGCCGGCCGGCACGCTGAAGGCGCGCGCGTCGCGGGGCGGCACCGTGATGTCGGCAATCCTGGTCAGGCCGGAACGCACCGCGGCGTAGAAATCGGCATCGAATTGCGGCAGGCGGTCCACGGCGTACACCGTGACGGCCGGTGCCGATCGCCGCTGCGCCGCGTCCGCCGGTGGTGCGGTCCGTGCTGCTGTTGTCATGCGCCGCCCCTCAGTAATGCGTGGTCCACGGCGTGGTCAGCGCTTCTTCGATGCGCCGGTGACGCGCCTTGATGACATCGGCCGGCAGAGCGCCGACAAACGCATAGAATGTTTTGGTGCGGATTGCGTCCAGCACGCGTTCCCCCACGGTCTTCGGATCGAGTCCCGTGGCGGCGAGGCGTTCGGCCAGCACGGTCTCGTCGGCGCCGCGGATTTGCGGGCCGCCCATGTGGTCTGGCCGGTTGCGCGCGCCGCGCGCGATATTGGTGGCGATCGGGCCGGGGCACAGCACGGAGACGCCGATTTTGCTGCCTTCCAGCTCGATCTGCAGTGCCTCGGACAGCGACACCACCGCATATTTCGTCATCGAATACGGGCCTTGATTGGTGCCGCGCCGGTTCTGGAGTCCGGCGACCGAGGCGGTGTTGACCACGTGCCCTTCCTCGCCGTGCCGCAGGATTGCTGGCACGAAATGACGGATGCCGTGGATCACGCCCCACAGATTCACGCCGATCACGAAGTCCCAATCGCCACGCGGGACGTCGGTCAGCCGTGTGCCGTGCATGGGAACGCCGGCGTTGTTGCAGGCGATGTGCAGCTTGCCGAACTGGCGTTCGCAGGTGGCAAGGGCGTCCAGCACCGATTGTTCCTGCGTCACGTCGATGCGCACCGGCAGCACGCGCTTGTTGGTGCCGGACAGGGCGTGGGCCGCTTGTTCGACCGCGTTCTTTTGGATGTCGGCCATCACGACATTGGCGCCGGCCTCGGCGAGCGCGGTGGCGATGGCGAGGCCGATACCCGATGCGGCGCCAGTGACGATGGCGGTCTTGCCGGAGATGTCCATGGGGAGTTCTTTCAAACAGAGCAGAAATTCCCCCTCCGCTTGCGGGAGGGGGAATTGTTCGGTGCAGGCTTCCTTAAGGCGCGGTCAGTCTTTAGGGCGCAGTCAGCCGATACACCTTCGCTGCGGTGCCGCTGTACAGCGCCTTTTTTTCGCCCGCCGACGCATTGGCGGTGATGCGCTTGAACGCGTTCCACAGTTCGGTGTAGCCGCAGGATTGCTTGTCGGGCGGAAAATTGCTCTCGAACATGCAGCGATCGACGCCGAACGCTTCGATGCAGTGTTCGATATAGGGCCGCCAGGCAGCGGCCAGATCCTCGGAAGACGGCGGCACGTCGCGTTCATGGAAATCGAAGCCCACCGACACCATGCCGAGCCCGCCCAGCTTGCAATATGCGTTGGGGCATTTGGCGATGTCGCTGATGTTCTTGCGCCATCCCGTCAGGATTTCCTCGCGCCGGTTGTTGTATGGCCCGACGCCGAGAATGCCTCCGACGTGGTTGAGGATGAACGTGGTCCCCGGAAATGCCCGCATCATGTCCAGCGCATCGGGAAGCTGGGGATGGTACTGCCAGGAGTCGAAGCTCAACCCCAAGGGCGCAAGCTGTGCCAGGCCTTCGCGGAACCGGAGGTCCTTCACCTGATGCAGCGGCACCTCGCGCGAGGCGTATTTGTAGACTGCCTCGTGTTCATCCCAGGCCACGCCGTGGCGCAGGCCGCGCAGCCGGCCTCCGGCGGCGGCGATTTCCGCCTCGAGCAGTTCGCGCACGCGGGCGCCCATCGTCAGGTCGCCGCCGCCGACGATGCCTTCCGCCACGCGGCACGGTCCATAGCCGCCGGATGCGCTCATCGCCGCGATGCCGGTGACGAATTCGACCTCGCCCAAAGCGGCCATCTCGCGAGGGCCTGCCTTGCGGTACATCGCGCGGCATTCGAGGAACACTGTCGAGACGATGTTGTGACCGCCGCCGATATCAGCCAACAGGTCGGGCAGCAGATAGCGGCCGCGATGCGGCGTATCCCAGAAATGATGGTGCGGATCGATGATCGGCAGCTCCGGTTCCAAAGCGGCCTCGGACGGCCGCTTTGCCAGCCACGCCTTCAGCGCGGCGTCGTCGCGATAGACGCCGCCGCGATATTCGCCCTTGGATTCGCCAAACCGGGCCATCGTCGTTTCCTCCTTCGATGCGCCGCCTAGCCGATCGGGTCCAGCACGACGACGGGGATTTCCCGCTCGGTCTTGCGTTGGTAATCGGCGTAGGGCGGCCAGAACTCCAGTGCCTTTTCCCATAGCTTCGCGCGTTCCTCGCCGGACGCCGTGCGCGCCCGGGCGCGAAGTTTCTTCGTGCCGACCTGCACTTCCACTTCGGGGTTGGCGAGCATGTTGCGGTACCACCCGGGATGCTCCGGTGCGCCGCCCTTCGATGCCACCACGATGTAGCTGTTTCCGGTTTCGCCATAGAACAGGGGGAAGATGAATTTTTCGCCGGATTTGCGGCCGGTGGTAGTGAGTAGCAGTGACGGAACCGTTATTTCCGGCCGTCCCGGTTGGGTCATCTTGTACATGTGCCCTTCGGTGCCGCCGCTGGAGATGTAGGTTTTCGCATGTTCTTGCATCCACCCCGGCAGGTTGGGCGCGAGTATTGCTTCGGTCATGTGCATGCTCTCCTTTCGAACCCGGGGAGCATAGCACGGGTGGCGCGCCGGCCCAGGACCCTGCCTGACCGGTCATCGACTCTGGCCGCGACTTTCTTTAAGACGCATCCGCCTCAGCGGCGCATGACGGCGAACACAGGTTCAGCGATAGGGGAGAAGACCAATGGCTTACGAAGGCATGATCGCGGAAACGATTGGCATTACCGGCCACAACAACGAGCCGATTTCGGCCTATGTCGCGCGGCCGTTGGGCCCGGGTCCGTTCCCCGGCATGGTTCTGATGCATCACATGCCCGGCTGGGATGAATGGTATCGCGAGGCGACCCGCAGGTTCGCCCATCACGGTTACGCGACCATCAGCCACAACCTGTATCACCGCGCCGGCGAAGGGAAGGCGGACGACGTCGCGGCCAAGGTGCGCGCCGAGGGCGGCGTGGCCGACGCTCAGGTGGTCGGCGATACCGAAGGTGCGGTGCAGTGGTTGCGCGCGCAGCCCTGGCTGAACGGCAAGGTTGGCGCGTTCGGCACTTGCTCTGGCGGACGGCAGACTTTCCTGTATGCCTGCAAGACCAAGAGCATCAACGCTGCCTGCGAACTGTGGGGCGGGCGCGTGGTGATGAGCAAGGAAGAGCTGACGCCGAAGCAGCCGGCCGCGCCGATCGACTTCACCAAGGACCTGTCCTGCCCGTTGCTCGGATTGTTCGGCAACGAGGACCGCGCGCCGACGCCGGAGCAAGTGGACCAGCATGAGGCGGAGCTGAAGAAGCACGGCAAGAACTACGAGTTCCATCGTTATGATGGCGCCGGCCACGGCTTCTTTTACTACGACCGTCCGGCCTATCGGATCGAGCAAGCGCTGGACGGCTGGAAGAAGGTGTTCGCGTTCCTGGAAAAGCACCTGTCAGCGTAAGCGCCGGCATGTGCACCTCGATCGTTGAGATCGTCAGCGCGAGCGGCACCGGCAAGGGGAGTGACGGGTGGTTCGATCTGACCCACTCGGTGGTGTCCTACGACCACCCGCACCACGCTTTGCTGGAAGAGGCGATCGTCATCGACTTTGTGAATTCGACGATGGGGCCGGGCGCGCGCGTCGCGGTGGAGCTTTCGCTGGAATCGGCGAAGGAACTCAGCCAGGCGCTGGCCAAGGCGATCGCGGCGGCGGAGATAGAAGAGGCGGGCCGGTTGCGGGGGACGTAGCAGCCGCTTTCCGGGAGGCGTGAATCACGTTCCGGACGTCGTGCTGCTGCGGACGTTGTTGCAAAAGACGAAGCGATCTTGTTCGGGGAAGCGTTCGGAGACTCCGTGCGCCGGACGACTGGGGTTGCTTCGTCGCTTTTCTGCTCGCAATGACATGCCGCGACGCGATGTTGTGCGGTCCATTGGTGTCGGCCTAGCGCAGCGTCCAGGCGATGGGCTGGCACGGTGGCGTGCCGATCTGGTCGTCGGACGCGGTGTCGGTCGGGGGTCAAGTCTCGCCATCCGTTGGCTGCGTCCCCTGGCGATTGCGCAGCGTGCGGGTATGGCCGCGGAATTCCGCGACCAGCGCGCCGTCTTTGGTGGTCACGCGCACGTCGTAGATGCCTGATCGTCCGCCGCGCATGCGTTCAGCCACTTCGGCCACCAGCGTTTCGCCGATCCGGCCCGGGCGGATGAACGTGACGGAGGCATGCTGCAGTACATCGATATCGCTTTGGTGGTTGGCGGCAAATGCCATAGCGGAATCGGCAAGTGTGAAGATGAAACCGCCATGGCAGATGCCGTGGCCGTTAGCCATCGCCTCGGTCACGGGCATGGTGAGGCGCGCATGGCCCGGGCCGGCCGCTTCCAGGCGCATGCCCAGGCCGCGGCTGGCATGGTCCGCCCGCCACATTGCGTTGGCGCGTGAACTGACTGGTTCGTTCATGGGCGGATTAACTAACTGGTGAGTTCCGATTGCATTAACTAACTGGTGAGTTCATCCGCCCCCGCGGAATACTGGCGCGCGCCTGTCCAGGAACGCGCGTACGCCCTCGGCGTAATCGGCGCTGCGACCGGCCGCCGCCTGGGCATCGCGCTCCAGATCGAGTTGCGTATCAAGGCCGTTGTGTCCTGCAACATCGAACAAGTGCTTCATGCGGGCGATGGCTTCTGTCGGCGCCTTGGCAAGGGATGCTGTCAGCGCCTCGGCTTCCGGCAGCAGGGCGGCATCGTCCACCGCCTTCCAGATCATGCCCCAGGATTCGGCACGTGCCGCGTCCACCGCCTCGCCCAGCATTGCCAATGCGCGGGCCCGCGCCTCGCCGATGCGATGGGTCAGGAAATGGCTGGCACCGGAGTCCGGCACCAGGCCGATCTTCACAAACGCCATGGCGAATTTCGCGCTGCGTGCTGCCAGTACGATGTCGCAGGCAAGAGCGTAGCTTGCCCCGGCCCCCGCTGCCACGCCGTTGACCGCGCACACCACCGGCAGCGGCACCGAACGCAGCTTGCGCACCACGGTGTGATGCAGTTCGGCCAGCGCGCCCAGATCGGGCGGACCGGAGGCGTTCGGCATCACCGCCGGCCCAAGCTCCTGTCCGGCACAGAAGCCACGGCCGGCACCGGTCAGCAGCAGCGCGCGGCAGGCGGTATCCGCCTCGGCATCGTTCAGCGCGGCCAGCATCGCGTGCAGCAGGTCGGGGTTGGCGGCGTTCAGCTTGTCGGGCCGGTTCAGCGTCAGTTTGCGCCAACCGTCGCGCTGTTCGATCAGAAGCGTGTCGCTCACGTCACCCTCCGCAGCGTCTCGCTCACGTCACCCTCCATCGCGTGTTGGTCACGTCATCCTCCGCCATTGCGACCAGGGCTCGCGCCCCAAATCCGGGCGCGGACGGTCCGGCAGCATGGCGATGACTTCCAGCGAATGGCCGTCGGGGTCCTGGAAATACACGCTTGCTGCCGGCATCCAGGCCAGCACGATCGGCTCGTCCGTGGGCGTGCCGTCGCCCGACAGCGGAGTCAGGCCCGCCGCGCGCAGCCGGTCCACGGATGCGATCACATCCTCCAGCGCGGCATCGAACGCGATGTGCAGCCGCATGTGCATCGGGGCGGTGCCCACGCACCACAGACCGAGCATGGCCTTGTCGGCGCGCGGTACCCAGAAGAAAGCGACCTGACGTTCCGCGATCACATGGGCCAAGGGCAAGCCCAGGACATCGCGATAGAAGCCGATCGAGCGATCGAGGTTCTGCACCGTCAGATGCGCCTCGAACAATCCGCGGATGGGAACAATGGTCATGGCTTCGCCCGGAACCGCAGCGGCAGGTTGGTGCGATACACGACGCGCTTCAACGCCATCGCCGATTCCACCGATTGCACGCCGGGAATCCGCATCACCACACCGCGCAGGAACGCTTCGAACGACGCCAGATCCGCCGCCACGACGCGCATCAGGTAATCGCGCGCGCCGGTCATTTCATACATCTCCATCACTTCCGCGCACGCGCCGATCGCGCGTTCGAACGTGACCAACGCGTCGTCGCTGTGTGTCGCCAGCTTCACGCTGACGAAAGCATTCACCGGCAGCCCGACCTTCTCCTGGTCGAGCAATGCGACATAGCCGCGGATCACGCCGGCTTCCTCCAGCAGCTTCTGGCGCCGGTGAGAGGGCGAGGGCGACAGCGCGACCGCCTCGCTCAGTTCCAGCGCGGTCGCGCGGCCGTGAGTCTGAAGATGGTCCAGGATGGCGATGTCGAGCCGGTCCAGCTCCATGCCCCACTCTCCTCGCAGCCTTGCAGCGCAGCATTTTGGCGAATCCTGCCAATCCGGCCTGCGCGCGAGCCCAACTATGGCAGCCTTTCCCACGGCGCCATACCTACATTCCAGAGCGGGGTGGAACGGACAGCAAGCCGCAACCACCATGAGAGGACCATCCAGGATGGACATTGGCCTCGGCCGCGCCGTCACGACGCTCGAATCACGCTTTGTCGATCTCGACCAGCCGGTTCTGCTGACCGGCATTCAGGCCCTGGTGCGATTGCTGTTGGAGCAAGCGCGGCTGGATCGCACGGCCGGCCTTCACACCGGTGCCTTGGTGTCGGGCTATCGCGGCTCGCCGCTGGGCGGGCTGGACCAGGAATTGTGGCGGCGTGCCAAGCTGCTCTCCGCGCACGACATCCGGTTCGAGCCGGGGATCAACGAAGACCTGGCCGCCACCATGCTGATGGGTTCTCAACAGCTTGAAGCCTTTCCGGGCGCGCGTGTCGATGGCGCGTTCGGATTGTGGTATGCCAAGGGACCCGGCGTCGACCGTTCCGGCGATGCGTTGCACTGCGCCAACATGGCAGGCACGCACAGGCACGGCGGCGTGCTGGCAATTCCCGGCGACGACCACGGCGCCCATTCCTCCACCTACCCGCATCAGACCGAATTTCTGTTCCAGAACGTTTTTGTGCCCGTGCTGAATCCGGCATCGGCGCAGGAGATCATCGATCTGGGACTCGCGGGCTATGCGCTGTCGCGATACTCGGGGCTGTGGATCGCGCTGAAGACAACGGCGGAAACGGTGGAGCAAGCGGCGACCATCATCGTGCCGTCGCGCCGCGGGTTCGTCGTGCCGGATCATGAACTGCCGCCGCACGGGCTGAATTTCGATCCGACGCTGCGCTTCCCCGCCGACCGCACCGAGCTCGAACGCCGCGTCATCGACGAACGACTGCCGGCATTGCTTGCCTGGGCACGCGCGAACAACCTGGACCGGCTGGTGTCCGGCACGCGCGACGCGCCGGTGGGCCTGGTCACTGTCGGCAAGGCACATGAAGACACGTTGCATGCCTTGCGTATGCTGGGACTGGACAGCCATCCTCATATCGCCGTCTACAAGGTCGCGTTGACCTGGCCATTGGAAACCGAGGGCCTGCGCGATTTCGCCCGCGGCAAGCGCGCCCTGTTCGTGGTCGAGGAAAAGCGGCCGTTCGTCGAAGCGCAGGCGCGCGATGCGCTGTACCATCTGCCGGCAAGCGAACGTCCCGAGATTGTCGGTAAGTCAGACGCACATGGTGCGCCGCTGCTGTCGCCGCTGATGGAATTGTCGCCGGAAATCGTGGCGGAAGCGTTGCTGAAGGTGCTCGAATCTGCCGGCGTTTCAGTGGTTACCCGGGCGCGCGATTGCTTCGACACCGCGCGTCTCGCAATGACGGAAAACGTCGAACGCTCCGCCGATCTGCTTCGCCGCGCGCCTGCCTTCTGTGCCGGCTGCCCGCATGCGACATCGACGAAAGTGCCGGAAGGCAGCTTCGCGACCGGCGGCATCGGTTGCCATATCATGGCGCTGGATGCGGGCGACCAGACTCGCACCTATGTGCAGATGGGCGGCGAGGGTATTCCCTTCGTCGGCATGGCACCGTTTACCGGCACGGCCCACACCTTCGCCAATATTGGCGACGGCACCTATCAACATTCGGGGATCCTCGCGATTCGCCAGGCGCTCGCCGCCCATGCCCACATCACCTTCAAACTGTTGTTCAACGACGCCGTCGCGATGACGGGCGGGCAGCCGGCGGAAGGTGCGCCCAGCGTGCCGCGCATCGCCGCGCAGCTTGCCGCCGAGGGCGTGCAACGCATTGCGATTGTCGCCGACGATGCCGCACGCCTGCCGCGTGTCCGCGACCTGCCGGGCGGCACGACGCGCCATCCGCGCGAGCAGTTGGACGCGGTACAGCGGGAGCTGCGTGAGTACCAAGGGGTTTCGGTGCTGATCTATGACCAGGTCTGCGCCACGGAGTTGCGCCGACGCCGGAAGCGCGGCCTGGTCCCACAAGCGGCACGCCATGTCGTGATCAACGAATCGGTGTGCGAGAATTGCGGCGATTGCTCCGCGCAGTCCGGCTGCATCGCGATCGAGCCGGTGGAAACCGAGCTCGGCCGCAAGCGCCGCATCAATCCGACAAGCTGCAACGTCGATCTTTCGTGCCTGAAGGGATTCTGCCCGAGCTTTGTGACTGTGGCGGGTCCTCCCGCGGCGCCGAAAGCCGATCCGCAATGGCAGCAGCGGGAGAGCGCGCTGGCCCTTGCGCTGCGCTTGCCGGAGCTGCCTGCGTCGTCGCCCTGGCGGGGGTTGTTTGCCGGGATCGGCGGCGGCGGAATCGTTACGTCAGGCGCGATTCTCGCGATGGCGGCGCATCTCGAGGGGCGCGCGGTGCGGACGTTGGACTTCACCGGTCTCGCGCAGAAGAACGGCGCGGTTGTCGCGCATGTGCAGATTGCCGATACCGCGGCGGACCTTGACGTGGTGCGGATACCTCTTGGGACTGCGGATCTGATGATCGCCGCCGACCTTGCCGTGGGCTGCGCGCCCGGCGTGCTGGAACGCACGGCGAAATCGGCGGCCGTGATCGGCAATCTCGACATTGCCGCGACGGCGGCGTTCAAGCAGGACCCGTTTCTGAAGATCGACGCGGCTCTGCACCGTCGCACGATTGAACGCGTCACCGACCCAGCCAGATCCGCCTGGCTGCACGGTGTGCGCATCGCCGAGACCTTGTTCGGCAACGCGCAGGCGATGAACACGCTGTTGCTCGGGCTGGCCTGGCAACGCGGGCTGGTGCCGGTGGGACACGCGTCCTTGATCCGCGCCATCGAGCTGAACGGCGCGGACGTCGAGACGAACAAGCACGCGTTCCTGTGGGGGCGCATTCTGGCCGAGCGTCCGGAACTGGCGGACGAAATCGTGCACGGGGCCGTTGCGCAACCGGAAGCACAGCCGCGCTCGCTGGACGCATTGGTGGCGGCGCGTGCCGCGTTCCTCACGCAGTATCAGTCCGCGCGCTACGCCGATCGCTATCGCGACGTGATCCGCGACGTTATGGCGCGAGAGGCCGCCGCGGTAGGCCGACCGGGGCGGTTTTCCCGCGCGGCGGCCGAAGGGTTGTTCCGCGTCATGGCCTATAAAGACGAATACGAAGTGGCGCGGCTGCATGCCGGCGCGACCTACGGCGCGAGACCGGTATTCCATTTGTCGCCGCCGTTGCTGGCGCGCACCGACCCCGCCACCGGCCGGCCGCGCAAAATGGCAGTGCCCGGCTGGCTCGCCCTGCCATTGTTCCGCGTGCTGCGGCACGGCAAGGTGCTGCGCGGGACGCGCCTGGATCCGTTCGGATGGCTGGCCGAGCGCAGGCAGGAACGTGCCACCCGCGAGGCCTACATCGCCGATCTGCGCGCCGCGGCGGCAGCCTTGCGGCCGGAGACGCGCGATACGGCCGTGGCGCTGGCCGAACTGCCCGACATGATCCGCGGCTTCGGGCCGGTGAAAGACGCGAACCGCGCGAAGGCCGGGCAACGGCGTGCCATTCTGCTGGCGCGCCTTACCGCGCCGGCACCGGCGATGGCCATGGCCGCGGAATAGAACAGCCAGGTTGTCGCAATGACGTTGATGGCGTGACTCGCACCTCAATGATTCCGGAAATCAGGCCGGTCGTGGTTTGATCGCCAGCCGCACCGAACTATCGATACGCGACAAGAACAGTGGCAGGCGGTTTTCGGCGATGTAGAGGTCGGTGGCGAGCCGGGCACCCTGGAACGCGCCGTAATCGTCGATGATCAGGATGCCGCCCGGCGACAGCAGCGGATAGAGGTGCACCAGCTCGTGGTAGGTGGAGCGGAAGAAATCGGTGTCGAGGCGCAGGAGGCTGATCGTTTCGGGGCGCGTGGCGGGCAGCGTGTCCTCGACCAGGCCGGCGACGAACACGAACCGGTCTTCGGGATAGCCGGAAGAGCAGACGATTTGGCGGACATGGTCCTGGTTGCCGCCGAAGCACCAGGCGCGGCCGTTGCGTTGGTAGTGTTCCCAGGTCGGCAGGGCGGGCATGCCGTCCCAACGCGCGTCGAGCAGGTCGGGTTTGGGCATGCCGGCGAAGGTGTCGTAGAGATAGATGCGGCGTGACGTGTCGCCGAAATGCAGCAATGCGTGCGCGGCGAGCAATACCGAACCGCCGGACCATACGCCGCATTCGACGATGTCGCCCGGGATGCCGGCGCGGACGATGTACTCGATGGATTGGTAAAGCGCCCAGGCTGCTTCCAGGCCGGCGTTCAGTGTGCGCGTGTGGGGACGGATTTTGGGGAGCAGCTCGGCGAAGAAAGTGTCGGAGATGTCGGGGTACTCCAGCGTCTTTTGCCCGGTGTCGAATGTCAGCATTGGTTGCCCCGCAGTGGCGGCTGGAATGCCGATTAGCGGAGCAAGGCTAATGATAGGTTAAGCTGCGGCGTGCCACGATGCTCTATGTGATTGCGAGGCCCTGCGGGGGCCGAGGCAACCTCGGTCATGCGGGCGCTTCAAAGTCCGTGCGCCACTCGACCGAGGTTGCTTCGTCGCTTTGCTCCTCGCAATGACATATAGCGAGATTGCTTCGTCGCTTTGCTCCTCGCAATGACATATAGAATGTGGATGCTGCGACCGACGCGTCCAGCGACAGCAATTTCCGACAGCAGGTGCTAGCGCCGCAGCACGTCTCGCCGCAGCACGTCCGACTTTCGAATCGCCTCGCCGTCGCCGGCCGTCACCACGACACTGCTCGTGCCACCAGATGTCGCCACGAAGTCCCGTAGCGCGTTGCAGAAATAGCTGTTGCAGACGTCCGACCGCAGTGCTCGGTCCAGCGTGCAGCCTTGCGGGCCGTGGAACACGCAGGAGCCTTCGTAGCTCTCCGCCGGGACGCGCTCGATATACAGCCGGATCACGCTGCGCGCCTCGAGTTCCGGCCGTGCCTGACGGACACGCGCCATGTCGCGTTCGTCGAGGTAGGCATGCTCGCCGCCGCCCTTGCAGCAGAAGCCCGCACACAGCGTGCAAGCGGCACGCGCCACCTCGCCGGCGAATTCCGCCGGCTCCGGCCGCAGCGGCGAGGCGTTCTGCTCCGGGCGCTTCATCGTGCGCAGGTCGCGCAGCGAGCGCACCAGGTGCTCACGGATGCGCCGCACACGCTCGGGCGGCATCGGCGCCAGCCGCTTGCGGTTCAGCGGTACGTTGACCGTGTTATGGCCGGCAACCCTGCGATGGTCGGCTGCCGCCGCGCTTTCATCGGCTATGACTGAAGACTGTTGCGTGCCCATGCCGGTTCCGTCTCGCGGGACAGAGTGGCATCCTGCCCTGCCCCGGGCAAGGAAACGGCCGTGCCGATCCCTATCGTTCTCGACTGCGATCCAGGCACCGACGACGCGCTGGCCTTGTTCCTGGCGCTGGCGTCACCGGAGCTGGAGGTGCTGGCGGTCACCGCGACCGGCGGCAATGTGGGGCTGGAATATACGCTGGCGAACGCACTGGCGCTGACGGCGCTCTCCGGCGCCGCGGTTCCCGTCTACGCCGGCGCGGACCGTCCCCTGCTCGGCGCCTTCGTCAACGAGCCAAGGGTGCACGGCGCGGACGGGCTGGGCGGCATCGCGCTGCCGCGCGGCGGGCCGCCCGCGGCGGGGGTGGCGGCGGATGCGATCCGCCGCATCCTGCGCGAGGCATCCCAGCCGGTGACTCTGGTCGGCATTGGCCCGGTCACGAATCTCGCGCTGGCATTGATGACCGAGCCGGCGCTGGTGCCGAACGTGCAGCAGATCGTGCTGATGAGCGGTGCCTGGGGCGAGGGCAACACCACGCCCGCCGCCGAATTCAACGCCCTGAACGATCCGGAGGCGCTGGCGGTCCTGCTTGCCACGGGCCGGCCAGTGGTGTTCGCCACGCTGGAACTGACAGAGCAAGCGCAGGCGACGCCGGACCGCATTGCGGCGTGGCGGGCGCTGGGGCAAGGCCGCTGCCTGCAAGCAGCCTGCGACATCCAGGCGAGCGTGCCGATCTCGCGCAAGCGCGGCCATCACGGCGCGCCGCTCCACGATCCCTGTGCCATCGCCTGGCTGATCCGCCCGGATCTGTTCTTGACACGAAACGTGAGCGTGCGCATGGACCTCGGGCCGGGACCCAGCCGCGGCCGGACGGTGATCGATCGCTGGAACCGAACCGGCGCGCCGCATAACGCGACGGTGCTGGAGACGCTGGACGCGGATGCGTTCTTCGCGTTGCTGGGGGAGCGGTTCGCGCGGTTGCCCTGACAAAGACTCCCGCTGCCTTGCGATGCGGCGTCAGCGCCCGGCGAGCGGGCAGGATACGCCAACTGGCGCCGGAAGCAGGCGGAATTGCCGCGCCACGATCGTGTTGGACATCCCACCGTTCACGGTTGCCATGGCAAAGCCCTGGCAAACGGCCGCGCTGCCAAGCCCTGCCTGCGCGAGCCAGACGACCGGGCAGAACACCTGGTTGGTGGAGCCCTGCATTTGTTGCGTATCAGTCTTGAACGTGGCGGCGATCGCCAGCGACTGCCCGCCGGCGATGTCGATGGCGGCCGCAGGCGATTGCGGCTTGCCACCCACCGATAGGGAGACCGGTGCGTATTCCTCGCGCTTTTGTCCCGCATTGCCGAGCGGAGTGCCTTGCGCCGTGAGCTGGTCCGGCGGCTTCAGGGTCGCGGGATCAACCTTGTCGCACAGGTCGATATTGTCGCTGTCGTTGACGATCGGCGGATTATCCGCGATCGCCAGCAGTCCGACACCGTGCACCGCCGCCGGCTGACGGCCGAGATTCCGGAACGTGAAGGCGATGGCAGGATTGCTCGGCGAGGCAATCGGGATGTGAAACGAGACGCGCAGGTCCTGGGCCGGGTGGCGCTGCTTCAGCCAGAACACGATGATGGCTGCGGCGCCCAGCACCGCGATCGCGACGACGGATGCGCGGAGGAACACCATGATCGGCGGCCGTTTGCGGGTCGGGCGCAGCATCGCTTATCGCCGATAGGGTGTGGGGAGCAGCAGGCGTACCGGGCGCTTCACCAGCATCCTGTCGTCCTTCACGATCACCAGCGCGTCGGGACAATGGTCGACGATCATCTCGCGGCAGGCGCCGCAGGGCGGCACCACGGCCAGTTCGCGGTCCAGCTCCTCCGGCTTCGGGTGGCGAACAGCGACGGCCGTGGCGATGGTGCCGTCGCCTTCCAGCAGGGCACGGCCGAAGGCCACGGCCTCGGCGCAGACCGAGAGCCGGCCGACGGTGGCGCCGATATGCAGGCCGGTCCAGATGCGGCCGTCGCGGCCGCGGATCGCGGCGGCGACAGTGTGCCAGAACGGCTTATAGTGGCGGGCCAACACGTCATGCGCGGCGGCGATCAGCTCGTGATCGGCGTGGGAGAGCGCCGAGCCTCCCAGTGGGTCGGGAGGAAAATCCGTTATCACGCAAGCTGCCTCGGGGGGCGGCTTTGGTTTTCTTTGGCTCATGGGCGGGTGCCAACGCGGCGGTGGCCGTCAGCGGTGCGAGTCACGATGCCCACGCGAGTCACGATTGCTAAATGCCGCGGCCATCGCCTGTCATCCTGCGGACGGATCTGCGCAGGCGACCATTGCCGCCGGGTGCGGCCATAAGCCGGAAACTGAACCACTCGCCGGGTTTCTCCATGCCGGGTTGCTCCACTGGCTGCCTTGCTTCGGGGCCGTTCAATGTGCTGGTGCTGCTGATACCCTTGCCGCGCGCGATGTCAAACCGGAGCCGGCGGGATGGCGGTATCTCCTGATTCCGCAGCCGGCGTGGTCTTCCGCGTGACGATCACGGGCCGGCGTCATTTCAGATTTTTATGACGTGACCGGAACGGGGAGATCGGTTTAAAATTGGAACGAATCCGCACTCAATGTCGGGCACAGTGGGTGACTGCCTGCGGATAATCGCGTTGTGGCTTGTGCTGCGTCGCGCTGCCTTGGTGCTATGGGTTCCTGCAGGGGGCGTGGCCGTTCGGATTGGTGGAAGCGGTTTGGGCACTGATCGCGCTGCGCCGGTGGCACAGCACCGCACACAGCAGCACAGGTCCCACGAGGTAGCCCAATGACCGAGGCAGTGGTGAAAGAGATCATGACGTTCCCGGTCAAAGGAGCGCGGGGCCAGCGCCCGGACACCCTCGCCATCGATGCGGCGGTGGGCGTGCGGGGCGATCGCCGATTCGCGATCAAGCGCAGGGCCGACCAGCCGGATGCCTGGGCACCCAAAGTTCATTTTCGCGTCTGCATGAACACGCCGCAGATGGCGGCGCAGACTCCGGAATTCCGATACGGAGATACAATGGCGGGACCGGCGCTAACGCTTGACCGGCAGTGGCTGCAAAGCGTGGCGGCCGCACTCCGCGAGGCAGACGTGGCGACCCTGGATACCAGGGGTGCCCACAACCTCGTCGATACCAATCCGCATGAGCATGGACCGACCGTGTCGTTTCTGAACCTGGCGTCCGTCCGCGCCCTGGAGGCCGAGACCGGTTGGTCGATCGACCCGGAACGGTTCCGGATGAACGTCTGGTATGACGACAGCCGGCCGTTCTCCGAGTTGGCCTGGGCCGACAGCTTCCCCGGGACGCGGGAGTTCGCGGTGGGCGCGCTGCGACTGCGCATTCAGGACGCCTGTGAGCGCTGCCTCGCGATCGAAGCAAATCCGGCGAGCGGGCGGCGCGATCTGCCACTGCTCGATGCACTCGAAGCGATGCTGAAGAAGCTGGGGTATCGGGGATCGCCCCATCGCGGGACGTTCCACGTCATGGGGTTCCTGGCCACCCCGCTGGGCTGCGATGCGATCGGGCGAGGCGATCCGATCCGGCTTTTGTAGTGTCGTGACCCTAATGCCTGGTGCCTGCGCCGGCCGGCGTCATTACGAGCGAAGCGAAGCAATCCAAGTCGAGCGACGTGCGACAGATTCCGCCAACATCGCTTCGCTTTGCTCACAATGGCACGTGGTCGCCGCGATCGAAACGTCAGGATCGCAACACCGGGTCAGGCGTTACTCCGCCGCCTCGGCCTCCTCCGCCTCATCCGCCGACGAAGCCAGCATCAGGTTCGCCACGACGCCGGATTGCTCGCGCACCTTCGCCTCGATCTTATCCGCGATGTCCTTATGGTCGCGCAGGAACTGCTTGGTGTTCTCCCGCCCCTGGCCGATGCGCTGGCTATCGTAGCTGAACCAGGCGCCGGACTTCTCTACGGCTCCGGCCTTCACGCCGAGGTCGATCAGTTCGCCCACCTTGCTGATGCCCTCGCCATACATGATGTCGAACTCCACCTGGCGGAACGGCGGCGCCAGCTTGTTCTTCACCACCTTCACGCGGGTCTGGTTGCCCACCACCTCGTCGCGTTCCTTGATCTGGTCGATGTGGTGCTGCCCGAGGGAATTGCTTGACTCGCCAACCTGATGTTGGCATTCTCACCAACAATGAAGGCACACCTGCTGTTCGATCGTCGGGTGACGCTGTCCAAGGTCGCGTTTGCGGAATTAGTTCTGTGGGAATTGCCGCGACGGGTTGTGGGCAGCCGCCACAACTACAAATACCGGTTGGCGTTTGTCGTCGATGGCATTTGCATGCTGCGCTATGATAACGAAACTGGCAAGGGCGATCACGTTCATATTGGCAAGCAGGAGCGGCAGTATCGCTTCGTCGATCCGGATAGGTTGGTGGCGGATTTCTTCGCGGACGTAAGGAAATGGCTTGATGAGGACGGTAACACTTGACGTGCGGCCTCTGGCCGACTCCTTGAGAGACTTTGCGCATGTCTGGCGTACTGGCAAACGAGAGATGTCGGCGCGAATCAGCTTCGCGACACCGGAATTGCTGTGGAAGGTTCTTACTCCCAAGCGCTGGGATATATTGAAGGCAATGGCGGGACAAGGCGCGATGAGCCTGCGCGAAGCTGCGCGACGCGTTGGCCGGGATGTCAAGAGCGTGCATGGGGACGTGCACGCCTTGTTGAATGCCGGGGTATTGCGCCAGAATGACACCGGAGAGATTGAATTTCCTTATGAAGCGGTGCACGTCGAGTTTACTCTGCGTGCGGCTTGATCTCGGGTGAGAGTTACACGGGGTCGGCAAAGGGATGCTTCTCACACCTGCCTGTACAGTGAGGTGATTGTAAATCGTCCCTTGTCGATCCGACGTGTCTTTGCGATGCGCCTGCACGCTACTCCAGAGGTGGCGCCATCCAGATGTCCGGCAGATGAGGCAGACGAATGATCACGGCAGCGATCCTAGTGCCTGCCATTTCAAAATAATTTCCCTCTTCGTTGCAGGTGTAAGCTCTGTGCGCATCCAGGAACTGGCCACGCGAAATGGTGGCATGCAGCAGAGGGACGATAAGTGGCGTCCGCATCGGTTCCTTCGTTTCGGCAGTCGCCTTGTGAAACTCGAAAGCCAACCGACTCTTACTCCAGTGATCGACTCTCTCCGCGGGCATGCCTGCGGCGCGACGGATGAATTCGAAGGCGAATTGGCCAAGCGTAATCACGATCAACGGTTGAGACGCCGATAGCTTTATCCGAATGTCTTCCTGGCGCTTGGAAAGCGCGCTGAGGCGATCCCAGACGCGCGCACTCGGCGATGGCTTGATTGTCGGGCTTTCGACCGCATTGATAACCCAAAAGGCTGTGGAGTTGAGACGTCTCCCTTTGTGGACGAAGAACGCATGCTGCATAGCATCCCAAACAGGCGTCCAAATGCTGTGACGCGTGGGATGACGCGGGTCGAGCGCACCTTTGAGTTTGTGCCGCCACGCCAAAGGGACGGAGTCACCAACAAGCCAGAATCGATTCCAATGGGTCGTCCCGCCAGTCGACGCCGTTACCCCACACGCATTCTCAAGTGTCGACTGTACCTCCCCTGTCACGACTAATGATGCCTCTCGGTATTACTCCGCCGCCTCGGCCTCCTCCGCCTCATCCGCCGACGACGCCAGCATCAGGTTCGCCACGACGCCGGATTGCTCGCGCACCTTCGCCTCGATCTTATCCGCGATGTCCTTGTGGTCGCGCAGGAACTGCTTGGCGTTCTCCCGCCCCTGGCCGATGCGCTGGCTGTCGTAGCTGAACCAGGCGCCGGACTTCTCTACGGCTCCGGCCTTCACGCCGAGGTCGATCAGCTCGCCCACCTTGCTGATGCCCTCGCCATACATGATGTCGAATTCCACCTGGCGGAACGGCGGCGCCAGCTTGTTCTTCACCACCTTCACGCGGGTCTGGTTGCCCACCACCTCGTCGCGTTCCTTGATCTGGCCGATGCGCCGGATCTCCATGCGCAGCGAGGCATAGAATTTCAGCGCATTGCCGCCCGTGGTGGTCTCGGGGTTGCCGAACATCACACCGATCTTCATGCGGATCTGGTTGAGGAAGATCAGCATCGTATTGCTCTTCGCCACGGTGGAGGTGAGCTTGCGCAGCGCCTGGCTCATCAGCCGCGCGTGCAGGCCCATGTGGCTGTCGCCCATCTCGCCTTCCAGCTCGGCGCGCGGCACCAGGGCGGCGACGCTGTCGATCACCACCACGTCCACCGCGCCGGAGCGCACCAGCGTGTCGCAGATCTCCAGCGCTTGCTCACCCGCATCCGGCTGGCTGATCAGCAGGTTGTCCACATCGACGCCCAGCTTGCGCGCATAGGTCGGGTCCAGCGCATGCTCTGCGTCGATGAACGCGCAGGTGCCGCCGCGCTTCTGCGCCTCGGCAATGGCGTGCAGCGCCAGCGTGGTCTTGCCCGAACTTTCCGGGCCGTAGATCTCCACGATTCGCCCGCGCGGCAGGCCACCGATCCCCAGCGCCAGGTCCAGCCCCAGCGAGCCCGAAGGAATCACCTCGATCTGCTCATCGGTGCCGCGGGCGCCCATGCGCATGATGGAGCCCTTGCCGAACGCCCGCTCGATCTGGGCCATCGCGGCGTCGAGTGCCTTGTTCTTTTCCATGCTACGACCTGCTTCTTCAGTCTTGACGACTTGCAACCGGGCGGCGGGTTTTCCGCCGTTTGACTCGCGTGTAGATTGCATCCGAACACCCCCTTCGCGCAAGAGAGAACAGAACCACAACCAATTCGAAAGACGTTGTTAAGAGTTCGTTCTCTCTATGTTCATTAACCACGTAGAATGCAAGAACTAAATGAGAACGTTCCCGGTTGGGCCAACCCACGGCCTCGTCCGGGTCAGGATTGCCCAGCGGCGCCGAGTCGGGATAGTCCGAAACCGGCCGCGCAGGCAGGGCCGGCGCGGTCCCGCGCAGGATCACACCGGCGCCCGATCACACCGGCGCCCCATCACAAGGAACCTGACTCTCTACCCGGCCGCGGACAGGCGACTCGCAGCCCGCGCCGCCGCTACGCGAAGGCGCGGTGATACGCGTTCAGCGCGGGCGCGCCACCAAGATGCACGTAGAGCACCTTGGCGCCTTGCGGAATCTCGCCCTGCTTTGCCATGGCGATCAGGCCGGCCATGGATTTTCCCTCATAGACCGGATCGGTCAGCATTGCCTCAAGCGAAGCAGCCTTGCGGATCGCTGCAAGCGTCGCCTCGTCAGGCAGTCCGTAGTCGGGCCCGGCAAAGCGCGGATCGATCTCGATCTCCTCGTCGCCGATCTCGCGGTTCAGTCCGACCAGTTCCGCCGTTGCGCGGGCGATCTTCGTGACCGCAGCCCGCGTCATCGCCGGATTTGCCGCAGTGTCGATGCCGATCAGCCGGCGCCGGCGCGGTTGCGTGCCGAACCCCACCACCATGCCGGCCTGGGTGGAACCGGTGCAGGTCGCCGTCACGACGATGTCGAAGAAGATGCCTTGCGCCGCCTCCTGCGCCGCCAGCTCATCGGCGAAATGCGCGTAACCGAGGCCACCCAGCGGATGGTCGGATGCGCCGGCCGGAATCGCGTAGGGCTTGCCGCCCTCGCGCCGCACCACCTCCAGAGCCTGCTCCCACGTCGCCTTCACCGCCGTGGAATAACCTTCGCCATCCAGCACAGTCTCGGCCCCCATCAGGCGCGACAGCAGGATATTGCCGACCTTGTCGTAGACGGGGTCGTCCCACCGGGTCCATTCCTCCTGCACCAGGCGGCACTTCATTCCCAGCACCGCCGCCACGGCAGCAACCTGGCGCGTGTGGTTGGACTGGATGTTGCCGATCGAAACCAGCGTGTCGCAACCCCGGGCCTCCGCGTCGGCCGCCAGCCATTCCAACTTGCGGATCTTGTTGCCGCCAAAGGCGAGGCCAGACGCTACGTCATCGCGCTTGGCCCAAATCTCGACGCCGAGCTCGGCGGACAGGCGCGGCAAAGGGTGGATCGGCGAGGGCCAGAAGCCCAGCAGCCGGCGGGGGAATTTGCGGTCGAGATCGAGGGCCATTGGTCGCTCCAGGCACCGGGGACGGAGCCCGATGCATAGCCGGTTGCAGCGCCAAGGTGCTTCGTTTATGCGGCGTCAAACCCAGCCAATCTATCATCGAATCACCTAATCTCTGAATCAATCTTCGCCTATGATCGCATCTATCCGAAGAAAGTGTGCATGACCGGCGACGCGTCCAGCAGCGATCTCACCCAGCTCGACCGGCGCATCCTGCGGGCGCTGCAACGCGACGGGCGCCTGTCCAACGCGGCACTCGCGCGGGAAGTCGGGCTCAGTGCCGCCGCCTGCTGGACCCACACGCGAAGCTTGTTCCGGCGCGGCGTGGTCCGCGGCGTGCGCGCCATGCTCGACCCGGACGCGGTTGGCCGCGGCACGCTGGTGCTGGTGGGGGTCGTCCTCGACCGCTCGACGCCCGAGACTTTCGCCGCCTTCGAGCAAGCCGTGCGCGACATGGACCAGGTCCTGGAATGCGTGCTGGTGGCCGGCGAGGTGGATTACTTCCTGCGCATTCGCGTACGTGACCTGCCGGCCTTCAACCGGTTGCATAGCGAGCGGATCATCGCCTTGCCGGGCGTGCGCCAAGTGCGCACGTTCTTCGTGATGAACGAGATCAAGACCGACGGCTTGCTGCCGGTGTGAGCGAGGCCGGCGCACGCAGGGTGACCGGTCGTGCTCGCTGATTCAGGCGCCAGACATAGGCGATGATTTCCGCCACCGCCTGATAATGTTCGGCAGGGATTTCAGTATCCAGTTCCACCCGGTACAGTGCCTGCGCCAGCGGCGGGTTGGCGATCAGCGGCACCTTGTTCGCCAGCGCCACCTCCCGGATGCGCGCGGCCAGCGAATCGACGCCCTTCGCCACGACCCGTGGCGCGGCGTTGCGACCCCGGTCGTACGCCAGGGCGACCGCGTAGTGAGTCGGGTTCGTCACCACGACCGTCGCTTTCGGCACCGCCGCCAACATGCGCTTGCGCGCCCGCTGGGTACGGATCTGCTTGATCCGCGCCTTGATCTTCGGGTCGCCCTCGGTCTCCCGCTGCTCTTCTCGGACGTCTTCCTTGCTCATGCGCAGTTGCTGGGCATTGCGCAGCCGCACCCAGAACACGTCGTAGGCGGCGATCGCCGCTTGCAGCGCCAGCACTACGAACAGCAGGTGCAGCACGGGAGACAAGGTTCGCGTCAACAGGACCTGCGGTGCCCAGCGCGGCGATTGCAGCAGGGCCGGCAGGTCGCTCTGCAGCACGCGCCAGAAGATGAAGCCGAGCACGGCAAGTTTCGCAATCGATTTCAGTGCCTCCATCAGGTGGTCGCGGGAGACCAGGCGGCGCAGGCCGGCAGTGGGGCTGATGCGGCTGATGTCGGGCTGCAGCGTGCCGCCGTGGATCAGGAACCCGGTCTGCAACAGAGCCGCCGCAACGCCGGCCGCCAGTGCTGCCAGAGCGAACGGCCCCGCGCCGTGCCACGCAGCGGACCACGCAAGTGCCAGCCCCTGGGGACCGGCCAAAGCCTGCGCATCCGCGTGCGCCAGGAAGCCGGCAAGGCGCCCGGTCAGATCGCGCCCCACCGTGCCGGCGGTCCAGGCCAGAACCAGGGTCGCCGCGGCCAGGCCGGCGAAATGCTGGACCTCGCGGGAGACCGGAACGCGACCCTCTTCGCGGGCGCGTTGCAGGCGGCGCGGCGTGGCGGCTTCAGTGCGGTCTTGCCGCGGGGTGTCCTCGGCCATGATCAGTTGCCGGGCAGCGCGCCGAACACATCGAGCGCGGCATCCTGCCAGGCGGCGAGGGTGCCGGCGAAGACCAGGGCGAGCAGCAGCAGTCCTCCGACGATCTGGCCCGGCAGGCTGACGAAATAGACCTGCATTCGCGACACCATGCGCGCGACCAGTCCGATCGCCACGTGCCAGACGATCGATGCCAGCAGAAAGGGCGAGGCAAGCCGCAGCGCCAGCGCGAAACACTGCGCCACGGCGGAGACCGCGGCGGCGGCACCGTCGGCGACGGGAAGCACCGTGCCGGGCGGGATCACGCGATAGCTGCCGGCAAGTGCGGTCAGCGGCAGGGTGTAAAGGTTGGAGACCAGGATCACCAAGGGCCCGACGGCATCAAAAAGAGTGGCAAGCGCGGTGCTTTGTGCGCCGAACTCGGGGTCCGGCTGCAACACGGTGGAGATGCCCAGCATGTAGGAGATGAACTGCCCGGCCATCGAGAGGGCGATGCACACCAGCCGGGCGAGCCAGCCAAGCCAGAGACCGGTGATGACCTCGGCGGCGATCATGGCAGCGGCGGCAAGGTCGGCCTGCGGGGCGTGCGGCGGTGTCGGGAAGATGACCGGCAACAGCAGCAGGGTGATGCTGAGCGCAAAGCCGGCACGGATCATTGCCGGGGCGGCGGTCTCGCCGAGGCCGGGCAGCAGCGCCATGGCGGCGCCGAACCGCGCCAGCACCAGCATGAAGGCGAAGCTCCAGGCAGGAAGGGCAGCCAGCCAGGCCGCCGGATCGGGAGTCACGATCCGCCGACCGCGACCAGGCGGTCGAATATCATCTGGGTATAGTTGGACAGGGTGGCGAACATGAACGGTCCAAGCAACACCAGGACGACACCGATCACCAGCAGCTTGGGAATGAAGGAAAGAGTCGCTTCGTTGATCTGTGTGATGGCTTGAACCAGGGCCACGACCAGGCCGCACAGCAAGCCGGCGATCAGCACGGGGCCGCCGATCTTCAGCACCACCAGCATGCCGCCGCGGATGATGGTTGCGACGTCGACGGCATTCATGGGGACCGAAGAGGCTCCCCCTCCCTTTGCGGGCCTGGGCCGCGAAGTGGACCAAGGTAAGGTGGAGGGGGAGGCTGTTCGGCGGTCATATCGGCATCTTCATGATGTCCTGATATGCCTGCACGACGCGGTCGCGGATCGCCGTGGCGGTCTGCAACGCCAGTTCGGCGCGCGACAGAGCGGTGACAACGTCGGTGAGATTGCCCTCGCCCGCGATGGCCTGCATCGCCTGGGTCTCCGCGGTGTGGCCGGTCTCGATCGCGCCATCCAGCGCGTTCTGCAGCACCGAACCGAAGCTTTCAGTCGCACCGCCGGCGGTGGCGCCGCGATCCACGCGGGCATAGGCGTCCGCTGCGCCGCCGGGCGTGATGCGGATGGTCGGGATGTTGGCGCCGGTCAGATCGCTCATTTCAGCATCTCGATCGTGCGGTCCAGCATGCTGCGCGTCGCCTGCAGCACCGACAGGTTGGCGCTGTAGGTGCGCTCCGCCTCGCGCATGTCCATGATTTCGATGAAGCTGTTGACGTTGGAGGTCTTCACATAGCCATCTGCATTCGCCGCGGGGTTCGATGGGTCATAGCGCAGCGTTTGCTGGGACATGTCCTTGCCGATCTGTTTCACCTGTACGGTGGTGTCGCCAGTCGCGGCATCGACGTGATCCTCGAACGTGATGGTTTTGCGGCGATAGGCATCGGCGCCAGGCGAGGAGCCGGTGGTATCCTGGTTGGCCAGGTTCTCCGCGATCACCCGCAGGCGCATGGTCTGTGCGTCCATGCCGGCGGCGGAGATGTTCAGGGCCTTGTCGAGCTCCATGGCTGCCTCATGATGACGAAGAATGGCCGAGCGCTTCGCCGAACATGGTCAGATATTTCTTGTAGATCGCGGTGACGAGGGACTGGGTGGTCTGGGTATCCGCCACGTCCTTCAGCTCCGTATCGAGCGCCACGCCGTTGCCGTCCGGCCCGTGCGCGTTCGATTCCACGACGGGTGGTATCGTGTTCCCTGCCGGGCCGGAGAGATCGTCCGGCTGGGTCCGCGCCAGTGCCAGGCGGCCGAAGCTATCGAGCGTGCTGGCGAAGGACGGCAGATCGCTTGGTTGGAAATTGGGCGTGGCGGCGTTGGCGATGTTCTGCGCGAGGACGGACTGGCGCTGGTCGGCCCACGCCAACCGACGCTCCGCCAGCGAGAACAGAGCGATTTGAGTCGGATCCATGGGGGGAGAGTAGCGCCGGAAGTGTGAAGGGAGGGTTAACGCGGCGGCCGGATCGCGGCTGAACCTCCGGTGTTCGCCGATGGCAAAGGCATGGGACCGTTCCAGGTGGTGCGGCCCGCTGCTATGGTTCCGTGTGGCGCTGATCGATCGGCGGGAGACGTTTGGGAGAATCCGGATGACCTATATCGCCCCCCCTGCCCTCACCCGCACGCTGGCCGAGCAAGCCCGCACCGTAACCTATGATTCCTTGCCCGAAGATGTGCGGGCCTGGGCGCGGCAGTGCGTGCTGGACTACCTGGCCTGCGCCATTGCCGGGGCCGACGATGACCTCGCCACGATCCTGCTGGAAGAGATGCAGGAGCAAGGTGGCGGTGCCGCCGCCACGGTGGTGGCACGCGGGGCGAAGCTGCCGGCGCTGGCGGCAGCCTTGGTGAACGGCGCCGCGTCGCATGCGCTGGATTTCGACGACGTGAACCTGGCGATGCCCGGCCATCCCTCGGTCGCGATCCTGCCTGGCTTGCTCGCGCTTGCCGAGACGCGGGGCAGCAGTGGCGCGGACGTACTGACGGCATTCGTTGCCGGGTATGAACTGCAATGCCGGATTGGGCGCATGATCGCGCCGGGGCATTATGACGTGCTGGGCTTCCATGCGACCGCGACGGTCGGCAGCTTCGGCGCTGCCGCGGCGTGTGCGCATCTGCTTGGATTGGACGGCGACAAATTCGCTCTGGCGCTGGGGATTGCCGGCACGCAGGCGGCGGGGCTGAAGTCCATGTTCGGCACGATGTGCAAGCCGCTGCACGCGGGCAAGGCTTCGTACAATGGTCTGCTGGCGGCGAAGCTGGCGGCGCGCGGGTTTACCAGCCGGGCGGACGTGCTGGAATGCGCGCAGGGGTTCGCTCGCACGCACAGCCCTGACTTCCGTCCGGAACGCGGCCTGGAAACGCCGCGGAACGGCTGGCATATTCGTAACAATCTGTTCAAGTACCACGCCGCCTGCTACATGACGCATGCTCCGATCGAGGCGGCGAGGAAGCTGCGCGCGCAATATGGGGTGACGCCGGCGCAGGTGGAACGCATCCGGCTGCGGATCGACGAGGCGAGCGACCGGATCTGTAACATCCCTGCCCCGCGCACGGGGCTGGAGGCGAAATTTTCCCTCCGGCTGACCACAGCGATGGGTCTGGCGGGCGTCGATACCGGCCGGATGTCCAGCTTTTCTGAAGCCACTGCCGCCGACCCGACATTGGTGGCGTTGCGCGACAAGCTGGAATTCGATTTCCGCGGCGATATGCCGAACACGCTGGCGGAACTGGAGGTGCTGCTGACCGATGGGCGGCGCGTGACGGCGCAGCATGATTCGGGCGTGCCTATGACGGACGTTGTAGCGCAGGGACAGCGGCTGGAGGCGAAGTTCACCGCATTGGTCGAGCCGGTGCTGGGCGCGGCGCGGACGCAGGCGCTGATCGACGTGGTCGGACGGGTGGATGTGCAGGCGGATATGCGCCAGGTTATGGGACTCGCGGCTGGCTGATCGCGCGCGCGCGTTTCCGTCGTCAGTCCGAGGAGCGAAGCGACCCTTACGTCATTGGGAAAAGCGCAGCGACTCTAATGTCATTGCGGGTAGCGCAGCGACCTCCTTATGTCATTGTGGGTAGCACAGTGGCCCATATGTCATTGCCGGTAGCACAGCGGCCCATATGTCATCGCGGGTAGCGCAGCGGCCCATATGTCATCGCGGGTAGCGCAGCGGCCCTTATGTCATTGCGAGCAGCGAAGCGACGAAGCAATCTCGTTCGAGAAAGCGCACGGACCAACCGTGCGCCGCTCGACCGCGGTTGCTTCGTCGCTTCGCTGCTCGCAATGACATGAGGATGTCGCAGCGCTCCTCGCAACGGCAGTATGCTGCTACCCCAACAACTTCTCCGCAATCTGCACCGCGTTCAGCGCGGCCCCCTTGCGAAGCTGATCGCCCGCAACAAACAACGCAACCGAATGCCCGGACGGATCGCTGACATCCTGGCGGATGCGACCAGCCAGAATGTCGTCCTGGCCGGATGCCTCGTTCGGCATTGGAAAGTGGTTATGCTGCACATCATCGACCAGCCGAACGCCCGGCGCGCATGCCAGCACGTCGCGAACTTCAGCCGGCGACACGGGTGCGCTGAATTCCACCGTCAGTGCGATCGAATGCGCGCGCAGGACCGGAACGCGAATACACGTCACCCCGATGCGCAGCACATCGTCCTGCATGATCTTGCGCATCTCCTGCATCACCTTGGTTTCTTCCTGGTTGTAGCCGGTGGACGGATCAACCTCGGTATCGTGCGAGAACAGATTGAAGGCGTAGGGATGGGCCAGGACGCGGTTGGCGTAGCTGTGGCCGGCGAGAAACGCCGCGGTGGACTCGCGCAACTCCGTCATCGCCGCGGCGCCCGCGCCCGACGCGGCCTGGTAGGTAGCCGCAATCACGCGGCGGATGCGGCAGCGCCGGTGCAGCGGCCACAGCGCCATGACCGCGACGATGGCGACGCAGTTAGGGTTCGCAATGATGCCGCGATGGGAGGCGATCGCGGCCGCGTTCACCTCGGGCACCACCAGCGGAACGTCAGGCTCCATGCGGAACGCCGACGAATTGTCGATCACGATCGCCCCCCGCTCCGCCGCACCGGGGGCGAACCGGCGCGAGACACTACTGCCGGCCGAGAACAGAGCGATATCGATGCCCGCCAGGGCAGCGTCATTCAATTCCTCCACCTTTATGCTGTCGCCGCGGAAGCACAGCGAACGCCCTGCCGAGCGGGCCGATGCCAGCAGGCGAAGGCGTGACACCGGAAACTCCCGTTGCTCCAGGCAGAGCAAAAGTTCGGCGCCGACTGCTCCGGTGGCACCGATGATGGCAACGGAAGGATAGTGCGGGGTCATGCGGGCTTGTCTCCTGTTGGAGCCGGGAGACGGGTGCCGGAAAAGCGAAGGCCCCGTCGGTGACCGGCGGGGCCTTGGGGGTTCGCTATGTCGCTGCCTTCAACACGCGTACGCCCATGGCACCCCCGCGGGGCGCTTATTGACCAGGACGGTACGCTTCGTGAGACGCAACATGGTGCCTTTTATACGGCGGGGCGTTGCTGACGTAAACCGGTTTTGCGTCAGCCTGGTGCGTCGCCTATGCGAACGCCGCAAAGATCTCCTCCAGCGCCTTGAGCTGGTTGCCGGCCGCGGAGGACGGCACGATGACAGGCGTGCGCACGCCCGCGGCCTGCCACGCCTCCACGCCGTCGCGCACCCGAGCATCGGGACCAAACAGCGTGTTGTCCGCCACCCATTTGTCGGTGAAGAATCGCGTGACCTCGTCGCGCGGGCGGTTTTCCGCGATGAAGCGCTCAATCGCATTCATTTCGTCGACGTAGCCGGCTTCCTTCCAGTAATTGCGATAGTTCGGCAGGAACGCGTAGTTGATCAGTGCGCGGCGGCACACCGCCTTCGCGGCATCGATGTCGTCGCTGATGCAGGTCGGCAGCATGTTGCCGATGAAGAAATCGGGCGCGTTGCGCATCGCCTGCGGCAGCGCGGACAGCGATTCCGCCATGTGGGACAGCGAGGCATTGGCGAACACCACGCCCTGGCTGATCTCGCCGGCCAGCGCCACCATCTTCTTGCGCAGCGCCGCGATGATGATCGGCGGCAGCGCGCCGAGTCCTTCCTGCGCGCGGAACCGCTCGACGAAGTTGCGCGTATCGCCCAGCGGCTTGCCTGGCGTGACGCCCATGCGGATGTGGCTCGGGCCGTGTGCAACGCCGATGCCGAGGCTGAAGCGCCCGCCGGAAATCTCGTGCATGAATGCGGCGCTTTGCGCGAAGTCGCCGACGGTGCGGGCATAGATCGGTGAAATGGCGGTGCCGAACGGGATGGTCCTGGTGTTCCACGCCAGCGCCTCGCACAGCGACATGTTGCCGAACATCGAGGGCGAATAGATGCCGGCAAAGCCGCGGCGTTCGATCTCCTGTGCGAGTTCGATGGTCAGGCGGCGACGGCCAGGGACCGCGACGAGGGAAATGGCTGGAAGGGTCATTGAGGCTCCCAAGCGTTAACCTCTCCCGCGCTGCACTATTCGCACAGCGCGGGAGTGGTCGAGATGCGAAGCATCGAGGGTGAGGGTGAGGGTGATCGGGTCGGCACGCAACCTCCTACTCCGCTACGGCCAAACTCAACGGCACGATCTCCTCCGCCCGCCGGTGCGCCCAATCGTGGTTCGGCGTGTCCGCCATCATCCGTGCCTGCGCGTCCGCGAGCAGCCCCAGCGCCTCATCATGATCCATTGTCAGCACACGTCCGTTCTCCACCACCTTCTCACCATCCACGAACACGCTGTGCACCGCCCTATCCGCCGCCGTGTAAACCAGCGAGCGCAGCGGATCGCGCACCGGCAGCATGAACGGATTGGTCAGGTCCACCAGCACCAGATCGGCGCGCGCGCCGGGTGCCAACCGGCCGATATCGTCGCGTCCCAGCGCCGTCGCGCCGCCAATTGTCGCAGCGTGGAAGATCGCCGCGGTGCTGGTGGTGGTAATGTCTCGCGCGGCCACACGCGCCAGGATCGCCGCCAGCCGCATTTCCTCGATCAGGTTATGCGGCGACACGTCCGTGCCGAATCCGATATTCACACCTGCCCGGCGATAGCGCCCGAAATCCTCCAGCATGTGGCCATAGCGCGCGAAGGGTGAGGGACAATGCGCGACCGACGTCCCCGTCTCCGCCAAAATACGAACGTCATCCTTGGTGTGCCAGTTGGTCCACGAATGCTCGTCGGTGAAAATGGCATGGCCGAGAATGCAGCGCGGGCCGAGAATGCCGATGTCGTGCGCCCAGCGGATCGGTGTCTTGCCGTGCCGGCTGATCATTTCGTTGAACTCATTGACGCTCTGCGCGCAATGCGTGGTGAACGGCAGGTCGTGCGCTTGCGAAGCTTCCCAACTCTCGCGCAGCAACGCCTCGGTGCAGGTATCGATCTGCGCGGGGAATACAATGCCGGACAGCCGACCACTGGGATGCTGCCGGGCTTGCTCGATCAGCGCCAGAGCGTCGCGGAAGCCGCGTTGTCCCGCCGCTTCATCCCAGACGTATTTGAGCTGCCATTCGTTCTCCAGATGCCAGCGCGCGGATGCATAGCCGGGGGCGAGGAACACGCGCAGCCCGCTCTGCGCCGCGAGATCGATCCAGCCGGGATCGTTGCCGGAGAGATCGGCGACCGAGGTGATGCCGGTGCGCAGCATCTCGCAATAGGCCACGGTCTTGCCGGCGCGGCGGCCGGCCTCATCGGTGCGGAACGCGAAGTAGCGTTCGTAGAGTCCGGACATGAACATCGCCGGCACGCCATGTTCCTCGCGGATGCCGCGGAAGAACGGCTCAGTGCTGGGATGGGAATGGATGTCGACCAGGCCGGGCATCAGCATCAGGCCGCGGCCATCGATCGTGATATCGGCGGCGCCTTGATAGTTCTTGCCGACATGGACGATGGTGTTGCCGCGGAAGGCGAGGTCGGCATCGCGCAGGTAGATATGCTGACCCGCCGCCGCATCCCAGGCGATGATCCAGGCGGCGTTCCGGATGCAGGTGGTTTGGGCCATCGTTTCCCTCCGGTGACTCCAGGAGTGTGCGCCCGGCGTCACTTCGGGGAAAGCGGGTTCCCGTTCCCAGCCGTCGGCCCCATCCCGATGATGTCAGGGGCCCTCGGCAAATGCCGGCGCTATGCCGCCTCCGCCTTCAGCACCAACCGTCCGGTCACCTTGCCATCCTTCAGGCGCATCAGCGCCTCGTACGCCTGGCTCTGCGGCACCGTCGCGGTGGGCAGCGCCTGCAGCGTGCCGTCCTGTGCCAGCTTCACCAGCTCGCGCAGCTCCTTCGGGTTGCCGACATAGCTGCCCTGCACCGTCAGTGCGCGGATCGCCATGATCGGCAGCGGCAGCATCAACTCGCCGCCGAACAAGCCGACCTGGATCAGCTTGCCGCCCTTGCGCAGCGCGCCGAATGCGAAGCGCGCGGTCTGGGTGCCGTTCACCAGGTCGATCACCGCCAGCACCGGCCCGCCCGCGGCCTCGATGATGCGCCTGGCGACGCCGTCGCCGCTGCCGTCCACCACCTTGTGGGCGCCGGCCTGCAGCGCCGCCTCGCGCTTCTCCGGGCTGATGTCCACCACCACGATGTTCTGATGCTTCATCGCCTTCAGCACGGCGCTGGCGTTTAGGCCCAGCCCGCCGGCGCCCACCAGCACGATCGCCTCATGCGGCGGCACCGGCATCGCCTTCCTGATAGCGGAATACACCGTGATGCCAGAGCATGCGTAGGTGGCGGCGACGGCGGGATCGAGGCTGCCGGGATCGACCAGATGCCTCGGATGCGGCGCGATGACATGCGTGCCGTAGCCACCGTTGGCGTACACGCCCAGGCTGCGCGCGGCGACGGTGCACATGTTGTCTTCTTCGCTCAGGCAGCGCTCGCAGGTGCCGCAGCCCAGCCATGGGAACACGATGCGGATGTCGCCGGGCTTCACGCCGGTTGCCTCCGGCCCGAGCTTCACCACGCGGCCGACGATCTCGTGCCCCATTGCCAGCGGCAGCGTCACGCCGCGGTCCTTCAGCGACATCTTCTGGCCGCCGCCGATGTCGTAATAGCCGTCCCAGATGTGCAGGTCGGAGTGGCAGACGCCGCAATGCGTGACCTCCAGCAGGACCTCGGTACCTTTGGGTTCCGGCGTGGGCAGTTCGATTTCCTTGAGCGGTGCCCCGTTTTCAACCACGGCCCAGGCGCGCATGTCCGTTCCTCCTGCTCTGGCGTCTCGGCGTAGGGATAGAGCAGGTTCGGCAATTGGAAAACCTCTCCCGCGCGGCGCAAATAGAGCCGCGCGGGAGAGGTTTTATAGCTTCATGCGCAGCGTCATGCGTAACCCGTCGGGGTTGGGCAGCAGCGTGGCCCCGCCGTTCAGGTCCTGGCGCAGGCAAAGCTCGATCAGCGCCATGTCGAACGCCCGCTGCGCCTCGGGCGCGCCGGTCTCCGCCCACTGGCACACGAGGTTGCCACCGCCGCCTTCCGTGGCCTCGATGTGCTAGCGCACGCCCACCGTGCCGTCCGGCACCGACAGCGCGCCCACCGACGCGGCGTTGCGCGCCAGCTCGTGCATGACAATGCCGATCGCCAATGCACGGCGCGGCGTCACCGGAACGTCCGGGCCTTTCAGCGTCACGCTCGCCTCCCGCCCGCTGCCGCGCAGCGGCACTTCCGAGGCAATCACGTCGCGCAGTTGCACCTGCTCCCCGGTGCCGCGCCCCAGCAACGCGCACGCCGAGGCCAGCACGTTCACCCGGCGCAGATAGAGCTCGGAGAACGCCTCCAGCGTTACCGCCTCGTGCAGCGTGTGCTCGACCAGCGCGATCACCAGCGCCAGCATATTGCTCACCCGCTGGTTCACTTCGTCCACCAGCAGCCGGTTGTATTGCTCCGTCTGCACCACGCTGCTGACATCGACGAAGGTCAGCAGCGCCCCGTCCACGCGGTTCTCGGCGGTGCGATAGGGCGCGATGCGCATCAGATAATGCGTGTTGCCGTCGCGCCTGGTGATCCGCCGCTCCAGCGGCTGCAGCGCCTCCAGCACATGGGCGAAATCCGTCTCGATCGTGGGGTAGTTCAACTGGCTGGTGATGTCGGTCAGCGGCCGGCCGATGTCGCCGGCGATCAGGTTGTAAACGCCGACCACCGCCGGGGTGAAGCTGCGGACCACCATGAAGCGGTCGAGGAAGATGGTTGCAACCTTGGTGCTCTCGAACACATTGCGCAGATCGGCATTGGTGCGATCGAGCTCCTCGATCTTGCCGGAGAGCTGGGTGTTCACCGTCTCCAGCTCCTCGTTCATCGACTGGATCTCCTCCTTGGACGTCTCCAGCTCCTCGTTGGTCGATTGCAGCTCCTCGTTGACCGAATGCAGCTCCTCATTGGAGGATTTCAGTTCCTCCAGCGCGGTCTCATGCTCCTCCATGGTGGACTGCAATTCTTCGCGGGTCTCGCGCAGCTCGCGTTCGAATTGCTCCACCGTCACGTCGGGCGGTACCGGCGGCGCCGTCTCGTCGCGGGGCCGCACCGCGCTGATATCGGAGAAGACCACCAGGTAGAGGCGCTCGGCCTCGTCCTGGCTCAGCGGTTCGACGGTCAGGCTGATGTCCACCGTGCCGCCGTCGACCTCGACCTGCACCGGCTCGCGCACCACGGGTTCACCGCTGTCGATGGCGCTGCGCAGGGTAGCGCGCAGGTCCAGCCGCAGGCCGCGCCGGGCCATCGCCACCAGGCTGCGCGATGGCACGCCCGGCGCCGCCTCCAGGTAGCGGAAGGTGCGGCTGGAGAAGTGCAGCACTTCGCCGTTCGCGTTGACCACCACGAAGGCAGGGGCGAAGCGGTCCAGCACGCGCGCGTTGGCCCGCTGCGCCAAGTCGAGCCCGGGGGCATCGCGACGGCGCACCGGTGATCCCGGCCCTGCCCGGCCCGGTTGGACCGACGGCTCGGCGATCGGCGGCGGCGCCTCTCCCTTGCGGCGCTGGAAGATCCTGCTCTTGCGGTCCAGCGACAGGAACAATTCGCCATTCCGGTTGACCGTCTCCGAGCCGCCCAGCACCAGAATGCCGCCCGGGCTCAGCGCATAACTGAAGGTGCGCAGCACCCGTGCCTGCAAGTCGGAGTCCAGGTAGATCAGCAGGTTGCGGCAAGACACCATGTCCATGCGCGAGAACGGCGGATCGCGGATTACGGAATGGACCGAGAAGGTGCACAGCTCGCGAATCGCCCTGCCCACGACGAAGCCGGAATCGGTGGGCATGAAGAACCGGGCCAGCCGCTCGGCGGAGACCCCCTTCGTCAGCGGCGCCGGATAGCGCCCCGCACGAGCCAGCGCGATGGCCGCTTCGTCGAGGTCGGTGGCGAAGATCTGGATGCGCGGTGGCGTCACCATGCCGGCCATGTGCTCGCGCAGAATAATCGCGAGCGAATAGGCCTCCTCGCCGGTGGCGCAGCCGGGCACCCAGATGCGCACGGTGCCGTCGGCGGCCTTCCCGGAGAGCAAGCGGGGAATGACGGTCTGGCTGATGGCCTCGAACACGTCGGGGTCGCGGAAGAACGCGGTGACGCCGATAAGCTGGTCGTGAAACAGCAGCGTGACTTCGTGCGGGTCCGAGCGCAGGCGGGCGACGTAGCCGTTTGGGTCGAGGCCAAGAAACTGCGTCCGCCGGTGCACGCGGCGCATGAAGGTGTCGCGCCGATAGCCGCTGAAATCATGGCCGATCTGGCTGCGCAGCAACGCGCAGATGAGCGGCTTGAGATCGGCGATGCGTTGCTCATCGCTGGGCGGCAGCGCGGCGTCGTCGGCATCGGCGGGGGGCAGCGCCAATGTCGCGAGGCGGATGCCCATTTGCTCGACCGGCAGGATCAGATCGACCGACGCCGAGGCGATGGCGGCCGCCGGCATCTCGCCGTATTGCGGTGCGCTGCCGTTGACGCCCTGCGCCACGGTGACTCCGCCCGCCTGCTTGATTGCCTTCAGGCCAAGAGCGCCGTCGGCGCCGATGCCCGACAACACCACGCCGATCGCCCGCGGGCCGAGTTCGGCCGCCATCGAGCTGAACAACACGTCGACCGACATGATCCCGTGCAGCGCCGCGATGGGCGCCCGCACGTGCAGGTGGTTGTCCGTCACGCGCAGCAGCATGTCCGGCGCAATGACGTAGACCCGGTTCCGCTGGATCGCCGCACCGTCGACGGCTTGCTCCACCGTCATGCCGGTTGCGCGGGCGATGATCTCCGGCAGCTTGCTGGCGTGGCCCGGCAGCAGGTGCAGCACGACCAGGAAGGCCATGCCGGGGTCGGGTGGGACGTTGGCGAAAAACTGTGTCAGCGCCTCCACGCCGCCCGCGGCGGCGCCGATCCCGACAACGCGCAATTCAGTATCCATTGGCGGTCTCGCGGCGATCGGCTGCGCGGCCGGCGAAGCCCGCGGCGATCCATCGCCCCGGCGTCAGCGACATGCGCCGGCCGGATGATGGCGCCGGTTCCGGTGCACGCCGGCCGGAGGCTGCGGCGCTCGCGCGCCCGCGTCGCGGCGGCGTCGCTGACGGTGCGCCGCATGCAGGCGCGGCGCTCATCCCGCAAGCGTCGTGGCGGAGTCGATCGATGCCGGTATCCGTCCCAGCAGTTGCAACAGTTCGTGCCGATCGAACGGCTTGTGCAGCACCTCCAATGGCGCGAGGCCATGAAACCGGGTCACACCGGCGGCGATGCGCACATAGCCGTCGCCGGAGCCGGCGCCCATGGTGAGTATGATCGCGGCGGGAATGCCGCTGGTGAGGATGGCGTCGAGGACCGCGATGCCATCGACGCCGGGCATCACGAGGTCGAGCAAGACAAGGTCCGGGCGGAACGCCACGAAGTCTGCCGCTGCCTGGCGTGGATCGGTCACCGTGAGGACATCGAAACCAGCCTCTTGCGCAAGGCTGCCGGCAACGTCGCAAATCTCGCCATCATCATCGATGACGAGGAGCTTCCTGCTCATCGGCTGCTCCCGGTTTGCGCCCGGCGCGCGACGTCGATGCGCGGCCAGCGGTTAATATGGCATACATAAACGGGATCGCGCTACTGTGAGGCCAGAATTGCCGGGTGCCGTGGCGATGCCGCTTGGGGGGCTGCGTTGCGGCATAGCGCGGAGAGGCGATTCGCTATCGCGGCGCGTGAACAGGAATGCGTTCATGAGGATGCGAGAAGACGCGGCCGAGATCATCGACGAGCACCGGCGGGCGATGGCCGATGCGAGGCGCCTGATGAAGGAGACCCGGTCCCATTGGCACGGGGTGCGGGCGGAGTTCGACGGCATAAAGTCCGGCCTGGAGGTGCAGTTGGCGCTGCTGCGGCGGGCCACAGCCATGCCGGCCTGGGGTGACTGGTCGGCGCCGCCGCAGGACGCCGCGGCATCGGCGGCACAGGCGCGGCGCGAAGCCGCCATTGCCGCCCACACCTTCTCCACGGTGGCCGCGCTGGTCGCGCAAGCCGAGGCGGCTGCGCTCAACAACGCCGCGTCGCTGGACGACCTCATACGCCGGATCAAGGCGCTGATTCGCACCAACAGCGAGCCGGGCATGCTGGCCGGCATTTTGCTGGAAGGGATTGCGCAGACCATCGGCCGTCTGGTGCCATCGGCGGAACGGCCCGATTTCGTTGCGGCTGTGCTGGCGGTTCTGCAGGACCGGGTCGATCCGGCGCCGCGGACGCCGGCCTGATGGTGCGTGCGATGGGCGGCGTGATGTTGCGCGTCGCTGCAGTGACAATGTCCGGACCGTTGAACCGTGTCGGTGCCGGACCGTGTCGCCGCAGAACCGTGTCGCCGCCGGACCGTGTCATTGCGAGGAGCGCAGCGACGAAGCAATCCTGTTCGGAGAAGTGACCGGAACAGTTCTTGCGCCTTCTCGACGGGGATTGCTTCGTCGGGCCTGACAGTAAATCGGTTCGTGGAGGTGGCTGCCAACTCGCGGGGGATTTTTTGAAGCGGCGCCATGGCGGCGGCCGGGCCGGTTCAAGCCGTG
>Ga0335075_10000861_pt1 | contig 51476 bp, 45 predicted proteins | sample Lox_Sample_24_FD_206723 | JGI IMG/M metagenome (GOLD analysis project Ga0335075, IMG submission 206723) | Soil microbial communities from Loxahatchee National Wildlife Refuge, Florida, United States - Lox_Sample_2.4 | ecosystem: Environmental > Terrestrial > Soil > Wetlands | place: USA... | reverse complement strand
GGCGCGACTGCTGGTACATGATGATCGCCTGCGCCATCGGCGGATACACCGGCGCCCGTAACAGCCGCCGCGTCAGCGACAAGGTCCTCCGCCCCATCATCATCGTCTTCGGATTCTCGCTCGCCATTTACTTCTTCACCCATCGCCATGCCTTCTAGCGAGTGCGCGCTTTGCAGATCTGCGGGACAATAAAAGACAGAGCCCCATGAGCCACGAAGGCATACGATTCATCACCAAAGAGCAGCTTGAGCGCGAGCAACAGGAAGACCGCGAGCTGCCTCTTGAGCAGCGCCAGCCCGCAAAGGTGCGCGTGCACAAGACCGAAGGCACGGGCCTCGAAATCGACTGGAAGGACGGCCATCACAGCGCCTGGAGCTTCGCCTGGCTGCGCCACGCCTGCCCCTGCGCCACCTGCGACACTGAACGCGACCAGACAGGCCGCGCCGTCGGCGAGCCTCCGCATAAAGAACCAACCCTCCTGCCCATGTATCAGGCCCCGCCGCGCCCCAACTCCGTCACCCCAGTCGGCAACTACGCCCTCAACTTCGCCTGGAATGACGGCCACAAATCCGGAATCTACTCCTGGGACTTCCTCCGCCGCCACTGCCAATGCGAGGAATGCAGGGCTTCAAGGGATTTGCAGCGATAATTTGTTTGGAGTTCAGCACTCGAATTCTGCTATCGTTCTACGGTGATCAACTCGTCTGCTCATATTACGAAGAGAGACGCGGTCGTCATCGCGAGCCGCGTGGTTTCTATCTATTTTCTGGCGTGGGCTGTTTCAGCCCTGCTTTATTGCTTTATAGAGTCCTACTCCGTACACTTCTTTGTCGGATGGGCTGCACGCACGAGGAATCCTTACGACGCCTTCCTGCGTTCAGAGCAGATTCGAATGCTCTGTTTACACATCATTGAATTTGCATTGGCTTTACTCGGAACTGGATGGGCATATCGTTGCGGCCCCGGAGTTGCACAATTTCTCTTCCCTGAATCAGACCAAGCCACCGAGCGGTCCTGACTTACTTCACCAGCTCATCCAGCCTCTCATCATGCGGTGGAACCTCCGCCCTTACACCCCACTCCCGCTCCACAATCGCCAGAGCCTCATATACATCCCGCGCCACCAGCACCAAATCCCTGTGCTGTTGCTTCAAAAAACCCTCGCTCACGCACCGGTCTAAAAATTCGAGCAGTCCGTCATAGAACCCGCCCGTATTCACCAGCACGCACGGCTTCGCATGGATTCTCAGCTTCGCCCACGTCACAATCTCGATAAATTCGTCCATCGTCCCGTAGCCACCCGGCAGCGCCACGAATGCGTCCGCGCGCTCCGCCTGCAATGCCTTGCGCTCGTGCATGGTCCGCACCACGTGCAGCTCCGTCAGCCCCCGGTGGCCGATCTCCAGGTCCATAATCACATCCGGAATCACGCCCACCACTGCGCCACCAGCTTTCAGAGCACCATCGGCCACCGCGCCCATCGCGCCCACGGTCGCGCCGCCATACACCATACCGTAGCCGCGTTCTGCAATCGCCCGCCCCATCGCGCGCGCCGTCGCCAGATACTCCGCCTTCGCGCCATCCATCGACGCGCAAAACACCGCAATCCACTTCTTCCGTTTTTCCGCCATCACAGAACCAGTCTAACCGCACGATTAAAATAGAAGCAGGACTCCCATTGCAGCATCTACTCGACCAACTCAATCCCCAGCAGCGCGCCGCCGTCGAGGCCGTCGACGGCCCTGTGCTCATCCTTGCCGGAGCCGGTTCCGGCAAGACTCGCGTCATCACGCACCGCATCGCATATCTCATTCAGCAGCGCGGCGTCGCCCCCGACTCCATCCTCGCCGTCACCTTCACCAACAAGGCCGCCGCCGAAATGGCCGAGCGCGTCGAAAAGCTCATCGGCCACACCACCCTTGCCAAACCCCTTGTCGCCACCTTCCACTCCTTCTGCGTCCGCGTACTCCGCCGGGACATCGAGGCCCTGCGCGTCAACAATGAAGGCCTCACCCGCACCTTCGCCATTTACGACGAGGCCGACCAGCAGGCCGTCGTCAAGGCTGCCATGCGCCGCATGGGACTCGACGACAAGCAGCTCACCCCACGCACCGTGCTCTCCAAAATCTCCTGGGCCAAGAACCACATGATCGATCCCCAGGAGTACTATCTCAGTTCATCCGACCCCACCAGCGAGCGCGTCGCCCACATCTACGAGGCCTACAAGAAGGAGCTACGCAAGGCCAACGCCCTCGACTTCGACGACCTTCTGCTCGAAGCCGTCCGTCTTTTCAAGTCCTCCGCCGAAGTCCGTGAGCGTTACAACCGCCGCTATCGCTATCTGCTCATCGACGAGTATCAGGACACGAACCGTCCGCAATACGAGCTCATGAAGCTCCTCGCCGGCCCTGGGAAAAACGTCTGCGTCGTCGGCGACGAAGACCAGAGCATCTACTCCTGGCGCGGTGCCGACATCCGCAATATCCTCGAATTTGAGAAGGACTTCCCCGGCGCAAAAACCATCCGGCTTGAGCAGAACTACCGCTCCACGCAGATCATCCTCGAAGCCGCATCCGCCGTTGTCTCCCGCAACACGCAGCGCAAGGGCAAAGCGCTCTGGACCACGCGCGAAGGCGGCTCACTCATCGGCTACTATGAGGCCCCGGACGGCGAGAATGAAGCCCTCTTCATCGCCGACTCCATTCAGAAATACCTGCGCGCTACCGAAAGCGAGGGCGAAACCACGCGCGCTGCCGTTCTCTACCGCACCAACTCGCAGTCGCGCCTCATTGAAGAGGCCTTCCGCCGATACGGCATCAAGTACACCATGGTCGGCGGATTCTCCTTCTACGAACGCGCCGAAATTAAAGACCTGCTCAGCTACCTCAAGCTCGTCCAGAACCCGCACGACTCCATCGCCCTGCAGCGCATCATCAACACGCCCACGCGTGGCATCGGCAAAACCACCGTGGAAACTCTGGAGCGAATCGCGCTCGAAACCGGCTCCAGCACATGGACCGCCATTGGCCGCGCCCTCCGCGAAAAACTTCTTCCCTCACGCGCCCTCATCGCCCTCGACGGCTTCACCCGCATCATCGATGACGCACGCGCCATGCTCGCCCCCGACTTCGCCGACAAGCTCTCCGCCGACGTCGCATCCGAAAGCGCGGAATCCGAATCCGACGCCGGCTTTGACGTTGCCGCCACGGAAGAATCAAATGAAGACACCAGCTTCGCTTTCGGCGACGCCGCGCAGCACACCCTCCCGCTCGTCCACAACGAACCCGAGAGCGACCAGCCGCTCGACGCTACGGCCTTCAACCCCTTCGCGGACGAGCCACAGGTCCCGCACGCCGCCGCGCAATCCCCCGAACCGGAATCAGCCGAGCCCGCCTCCGGCTTCCGCAAGCCCGGCGACGCCGCCACCCTGCCCGAGCTCATCAAGTTCCTCATCGACCGCACCGGATACATCCGCTCGCTCGAAGAGGAAGGAACACCCGAAGCCTTCTCCCGTATCGAAAACCTCAAGGAGCTCGCCAACGCCGCGCAGGACGCCGAAGAGCGCGGCGAAACCCTCGCTGAATTTCTCGACCACGCCGCTCTCGTCAGCGACACCGACCAGTATGACGCCGACGCCCGCGTCACCCTCATGACGCTCCACTCCGCCAAAGGCCTCGAATTCCCCTACGTCGTGCTCGCCGGAATGGAAGAAGGCCTCTTCCCGCACTCGCGCTCGCTCAACGACCCCAACCAGATGGAAGAAGAGCGCCGCCTCTGCTACGTCGGCCTCACCCGCGCCATGAACACGCTCGCCGTCACGCGCGCCCGCTACCGCCGCCGCTACGGCAACGACTCGCCTGAGGCCAGCCTTCCTTCACGCTTCCTCGAAGAAATCCCCGCGCACCTGCTCGAGCCTGTCGGCGGTTCCACATCTGTCTCTTCCTATCGCGACTCCTATGGCAGCAGCTATGGATCTTCCCGCAGCGGCAGCGGTTACTCCGAGGACCGCACCGCCCGCCACTACAGCTACGAGGATGAGGACCAAAGCTCGGCATGGCAGTCGCAGCCTCGCACTGCGCGCCCTGCAAAATCCACCAAATCACCAGACTCCATCGACAACATCGCGCACTTCTTCTCTTCGCGCGGAGCATCGGCGCCCAGATCGCGCCCCAAACTTGACGTTCCCAAGCCCACTGGTTCAACCGGCATCAAAAGCGGCCAGCGCGTTCGCCATCCGAAATACGGCGAGGGCATCGTCTTCCGCCGGGAAGGCGACGGGGACGATGCGAAGATTACGGTACAATTTTCAAAGTTCGGAGTGAAAAAGCTGGTGGAAAAATTCGCTCAGCTTGAGCGGCTCTAACCCGCAACCCATCTCCACGACAGATTCAGACATAGATATATAGATAAGGATACGAATGGCAAACACAAAGTCGATTACTGACAAAGCAGAACGTAAAAAAGTAAAGCGCACGGCGCGCAAAAAGGCTGCGCCCAAGGCATCCCGCACCACCCCCCGCGGCTCCAACAAGAAAAAGGTGAAGAAGCTCAGTCGCGGCCAGAGCAAACGCTAAATACATCAGGGAAATGGTGCGCTTTGCGAGTTTCCCCCTCGCAGAGCGCGCCCCTTTCCGGATAAACTCCCCTCATTACATTCTGACTGAGGAGCCGGACTCTGCCACGCCAGGCGTTTTGCTGTAAATCCATCGACAAGCTCATTGCCGAGTCGGAAGAACCCGAGCACAGGCTCCGCAAAACCCTCGGGCCGGTTTCTCTCACCTCGCTCGGCATCGGCGCCGTCATCGGTTCCGGTATCTTCACCGTCATCGGCACGGCCATAGCCGGGGAAAAGTTCGATACCTCCTCCATCTTCAACACCCCGGTCCTCGACTACCTCGTCCGCCACACCGCCATGCTCGGCCGCCCCGGAGCAGGCCCGGCCCTCGCTGTTTCACTCGTCCTTGTCGCTATCGTCTGCGCCTTCACCGGACTCTGCTACGCCGAGCTCGCCTCCATGATCCCCATCGCCGGCTCGGCCTATACCTACACCTACGCCACCATGGGCGAGCTCATCGCCTGGATCATCGGCTGGGACCTCATCCTCGAATACGCTGTCTCCAACATGGCCGTCTCCGTGGGCTTCGCCGAACATACCGTCGACTTTATGGACTGGTTCGGAATCCACCCGTCGCTCCGATGGATTTCGCCCGCCTACCTTCCCTCCGGCTTGCAGGACTTTCAGGGGCACATCCTCTACCAGCCCGGCTGGCACTTCGGATTCAACATTCCCGCCTTCCTCATTGTCATGCTGCTCACTGTCGTCCTCGTACGCGGCATCCGGGAATCCGCCGAGACGAACAACATAATGGTCATCCTCAAGATCGCGGCCATTCTGCTGTTTATCGCCATCGGCTCGGAGTATATCCACCCCACCAATTGGCATCCCTTTTACCCCAATGGATGGTCCGGAGTTCTCACCGGCGGTTCCATCATCTTCTTCACCTACATCGGGTTTGACTCCGTCTCCACAGCCGCCGAAGAGTGCCGCAATCCGCAGCGCGACGTCCCCATCGGCATCATTGCCACGCTGATCATTTGCACCATCCTCTATATCGGGGTCGCCATCGTCCTCACCGGCATAGTCAAGTGGAGCAAGCTCATTGACGACGCCGCGCCCGTCGTCAACACTCTCAGGCACATCTACGACGCGCACCCCAATACCACGCTCCACTGGACGCACCTCGCCGTCCTCATCGGCGCTATGCTCGGCATGATCTCGTCCATCCTCGTTTTCCAGATCGGCCAGGCCCGCGTCTGGTTCGCCATGTCGCGCGACCGCCTCCTGCCCAAGGCATTCTCCAAGGTTCACCCACGCTTTCGTACTCCCATCGTCTCAACATGGATCGCAGGAATCGTCGTCGGCATCCCGGCTGGTCTCCTCGACATTGGCACGCTCGCCGACCTCTCCAACATCGGCACCCTCTTCGCCTTCGTGCTCGTCTCCGCCGGAGTGCTCATCCTGCGCTACAAAGAGCCGAACCGCCATCGCGGATTCCGCTGCCCCGGCGGCCCCGTCTTCCCGGCGCTCAGCATCATCTTCTGCGTCCTGCTCATGGCCGGACTGCCCATCCTCACATGGATGCGCTTCTTCGTCTGGCTCATCATCGGACTCATCATCTACATCACCTACAGCCGCAAACGCACCGAGTTCTACAATCGCTTGAAGTAGCCTGGTGCGCCATGAACGTCGAATCCCTCCGCAGATTCCTCCTCTCGCTCCCGCACGTCGAAGAAACCATGCAATGGGGCGAGAGCCTTGTCTTCTGGGCGGGAGACAAGTCCATCGGCGGCAAAATGTTCGCGCTCGCCAACCTCAGCCACGACGCGCATGGCGTCCTTTCCTTCGCTGCAGGCCCCGAGCGCTACCACGAGCTGCTTGAGACAGAAGGGGCCTTCCCCGCTCCCTATCTCGCCCGCGCCTACTGGATCGCCATCGATAGCTACAGCGTTTTCACCACCACAGAACTCGAAGACCATCTCCGCCACGCCCGTCAGCTTGTCTTCGACAAACTCCCCAAACGCACCCGCAACATCCTCGCCTTTCCCGCCCCTGAGCGCAAAAAGCTCATCGCCGCGCGCCGCAAGCAGCTCATACCCCGCAAAAAGTAACTGTTCCCGCTCTTATTGCTTCGTGTCCAGCGGGTGCTTGGACTGCTCATAGAATTCGTTCTGCAGCTTCAGGCCTTCCTGGTCTGCCTTGACCGCGCGAATCACATTCACAATCCCATCCACCCAATGCGACATAAGGTATTCGCCCATGGCCTTCGTCGCCAACGCGCCGTTGCCTGCATAGTGGTTCGGGAACCGCGCATACCACCAGATTCCCGTGTACAGCCCCTTCGGCAGGGGGTCGCGGTTCAGGTCCGCGCCGGACTCCGCATTCGCCCGGTCCATGTGCACTAGGTCCGGAGCCGACACCAGCATCATCGACGTCTCTGTCTCGCCTGCGTGCTCGTCAACCTTGTCCTTGATCACCGGGCCGCCGTGCATCGGGTGCGACCACCAGTACACGTACACAATGTAGTCATGCGGCTTGTCCAGTTGCGTCTGCGCAAAGTACGGCAAAAAGCTCAAGTTCCCGCCGTGCCCGTTCACAATAATGATCTTCTTGCAGCCATTGCGCCCCATCTCGTCCGTCGTCGCCTGCAACAGCTCCAGTTGCAGCTTCCGCGGATACGCCACCGTGCCCGGTTGATGCCGCGCCTCCGCAATCTGCCCGAAGTAGTACGCCGGAAACACCACCGCGTACTCCTTTTTCACCGCCTGCTCCACCGCGTACCGCACGTCAATCAGGTCTGTGCCGATCGGCAGATGCGCCCCATGCTTTTCCATGATCCCGAAGGGCAGCACGCACACGCCCTGCGCCTGGTGGATGGCCTGAATAAAGTCCGGCCCAGTCAAGTCCTCCCAGTTGGGTGACAGCTTCGACGCCTGCTGTGCCACAACTGGCACAGCACACATCAAGATCAGCAATGCGATCAACCTGCGCACATCTACCTCCTGAATTCCAGCGTCCCAACCATACTATTCAATCGTTGGAATATCAAGTTTTAGAGGTATTTTCCATAATTTGTCCTTCCCGCATCACCCTGTCGGCCAGATCAGCTTCACTGTCCTTTTCGCCATCTTGAAGGTTGCCGGCCCGACCCCGACGACTTCGCCGTCCGCCTCTACGAGCAGCGGCGCGCCGTAATGGTGCCCCGTCACCGGACGGCACACGATCTGTGACGCGTCTTCATAATACGGATACGGCAACCCGCCCTGCGCTCCGTTCCCATTCGCGCTTTTGCCGGTAAACAAAGCGTGGAACATCGCATGTGTCAACCCCAGCCGCCCTGTCTGCTGCACAGCCGCCATTCGTAACTGTGATGAGCACAAATCGCCGCCTGCCCGCCATCTGTTGATCTCCGCCACTCGTACCGCCAGCAACTCGCAGGCTTGCAGCTTCTCCGTGCTGCCGTCCACGCGGTTGATCTCAGCCTCAAATGGCTCGACCACGTGCGTCGCCAGCAGCTTCAGCCCGTCTGCGTAATATGCCGCTCTCCCCCACACGCGCTTGCCCGTCCCGTTCGGAGCCAGGTCCATCAACGCGGCATGCATCCCCAGCCCCGCTGCAATCGTAAAGTACCAGCGCCGCTCGTCGTGTCCTGTTGCATCCCGCAATGTTCTGCAGCGCACCTCGCCCAGCGGAATCGTCACCGCCCTGCTGTTTCCGTTTCTCTGTGCGCGCAGCGCCGCCACCGGATCGCGCGGCAATCGCAGATTCTGCGCCACCACGTTTCCCGTGCCGAACGGTATCACGCCCAGCGCCGTCTCCGACCCCGCCACCCCCTGCAAAATCTGGAACAACGTCCCGTCGCCGCCGCACGCAAAGATCGTGTCGAAACCGCCTGCCACCGCCTCGCGCGCCTGGTCCCCGGCCGAGTAGGCCGAGAGCGTGTCCTGCATCTCCACCGTGCAGCCGTCTTCGCGCAGCAGTGCCGCGCACGCGTCGACCATTGCGCGCCTGCGGCCGTGTCCCACAAGTAAAGGATTAAGAAAAAAATGTACGCGGCGCATATCCTCAAATCAGACTACGCGACAAGTCTCCCTGCAAGATAAAAAATGGCCGCTGCGAATATAACTCCGCAACGACCCTACAGCATTTTCCGAATTAGTCCAGGCCCAAGCCAAGAACCTTAAGTCAACGCGACCAACAGGAGCGGCGACCCTGAATGATATAAGAAGGCCACACAATTGCCGAAAATGCCGTCATCTTGATGCTCGTAAAACTCAGCCGGCTAGTCTCACTCCGCGAACACTATCTCGCTCAGCGGCCCCCTCGGCCGCGGTGAGATCTCCTGCTTCTTGAGTTTGTCCGGTAGCGCGCTCGCATTGCGCACCAATCTTCGCCGTTCTCCACCACTTCCACAGTTCCCCACATCACTTGCACCGCTTCTGCGCCTTGTTGGTACGCTTTACGCGGCGTAACGTCAAACCAGGGTCGGGCTGTTCCAAAGCGGGTCGCCGTCCTGGCCACTCTTCGGCGCCTCCCGCCCCCCGTCCGCAGCGGCTGCTTGGATTTCTCCACAGGTAAATGCCTGAATCTGAAGCACAGAGTGACCTGTTAGCATCTAAAATACAAGATGTTGTGGTTAGTGCTTGACACATTCTATTAACAGCGGTACTTTGCCAACTGCGGCACCTTAAAATTTGCGTCGCAGGCCAGGAAAATTGGCAGTACCCACCGCTTCAAACGGCTTTTGATCCCGCAAAGCGGAACTTCCCCGTCCGGCCTCTGTGTTTTGTTGAATTTGGCCGGAGTGGCCCATTGTTGTCGCCTTTTTTGATGGAAACTGCCCTGGATAGGGCATCCGAAACTTCTAAGCCCTTTGCAGGAGGAGCAATCATGGCCGAGGCCACTGGAAAAACCGTTGCAATCGCCTCTACCTCAGCCGCCGCCCCAGCGTCCGGTGCACTGCGTTTTCACCGTTTCTTCTCGAAGCCCAACGTCTCACCCTACGACGAGGTCCAGTGGGAGCGCCGCACCGCTCTCATCACCGACGCGACCGGCAAAGCCATCTTCGAGCAGAAGGACGTGGAAGTTCCCGTCGACTGGTCAATGACTGCGACCAACATCGTCGCCAGCAAGTACCTCCACGGGCAAATCGGCACGCCCGAGCGCGAAACCGGCGTCCGCCAGCTCATCGCCCGCGTGGCAGAGACGATCCGCGACTGGGGCCTCAATGGCGGCTACTTCGCCACGCCCGAGGACGCAGCCGTCTTCCACGACGAGCTCGCGCACCTGCTCGTTACCCAGAAGGCCGCCTTCAACTCGCCTGTCTGGTTCAACGTCGGCTGCGACCGCCTGGAGCCTGACTCGGACGCCCAGAACTGGCACTGGAACCCCCACACCTGCGCCGTCGAGTTCTCCGTTACCGGCTACCGCAATCCGCAGTGCTCTGCCTGCTTCATCAACGCTGTCGACGACTCGCTCGACTCCATCCTCACTCTCGCCAAGACCGAAGGCATGCTCTTCAAGTGGGGCTCCGGCACCGGGACCAACCTCTCGAGCCTCCGCGGGTCAATGGAGCAATTGTCCGGCGGCGGCACCGCATCCGGCCCGCTTAGCTTTATGCGCGGATTTGACGCCTTCGCTGGGGTCATCAAGTCGGGCGGAAAGACCCGCCGCGCCGCCAAGATGGTCATCCTCAATGTTGGCCACCCCGACATCATCGACTTCATCGAGTGCAAGATGAAGGAGGAAGCCAAGGCCTGGGCGCTCATGCGCGAAGGCTATGACGGCTCTTCCGGTCCCGACTCCGAGGCTTACTCCAGCATCTTCTTCCAGAACGCCAACAACTCCGTCCGCGTTGGCGACTCCTTCATGCACGCCGTCGAGCGCGACGGAGAGTTCAGCACCTACACCGTCAAGGACCACAAGCCGGTCAAGACCTACCACGCCCGCGACATTATGAAGAAGATCGCCGAGGCCACGTGGCAGTGCGGTGACCCCGGCATGCAGTACGACTCCACCATCAACCGCTGGCATACCTCCAAGAACACCGGCCGCATCAACGCATCCAATCCCTGCTCGGAGTACATGTTCCTGGACAACTCCGCCTGCAACTTGGCCAGCTTCAACCTGCTCAAGTTCATCACGCCCGCCGGCGTCTTCGACATCAAGGCGTACCGCGCTGCCATCGACGTCCTGATCACCGCCATGGAGATCCTGGTCGACAACTCCGGTTATCCAACCGAGGCCATCGCGCGAAACTCGCACGATTATCGCCCGCTCGGCCTCGGCTACGCCAACCTGGGCGCGCTGCTCATGGCCTTCGGCCTGCCTTATGACTCGGACGCCGGCCGCGACTTCGCCGCCACTCTCACCGCCATTATGTGCGGCGAGGCTTACCTGCAGTCCTCGCGCATTGCCGAGAAGTGCCCGGCTCTCGCCTCCGCCACGCCGCTCACTGCATCGGTCGAGCACAATGGCGGGGCCTGCCCCGGCTTCTACGTCAACCGCGAGCCCTTCCTTGATGTCATCCGCATGCATCGCGCCGAGGTCAACAACATCGGAAAGTCGCTTGTCTCCGGCGACAAAACCTTCTCCGTTCCCCAGTTCGACGATCTGCTCAGCGCCAGCCGCGAGTGCTGGGACCAGGCCCTGGCCCACGGCGAAAAATACGGCTACCGCAACTCACAGGTCACCGTGCTCGCCCCAACGGGAACCATCGGCTTTATGATGGACTGCGACACCACCGGCATCGAGCCTGACCTGGCCCTCGTCAAGTACAAGAAGCTCGTCGGCGGCGGCATGATCAAGATCGTCAACAACACCGTGCCCGCCGCGCTCTTCAAGCTCGGTTATGACAATGCTGAGGTTGACGCCATCGTCAGCTACATCGACGCCACCGGCACCATCGAGGGCGCGCCCGGCATCAAGCCCGAACACCTGTCCGTCTTCGATTGCTCCTTCAAGCCGGCCAAGGGCACCCGCTCCATTCATTACATGGGCCACATCAAAATGATGGCCGCCACGCAGCCCTTCCTCTCCGGGGCCATCTCCAAGACCGTCAACCTTCCCCACGACTGCAACGTGGACGACATCGCCGAGGCCTACCTCGAAGGATGGCGTCAGGGCCTGAAGGCCATCGCCATCTATCGCGACGGATCCAAGGGCGCGCAGCCGCTCAACGTCTCCGACGGCAACAAGGCCAAGGCCATCAAGGATGCCGCAGCCACACCGGTACCGGCCGTACCCGCTGCTGACCCGGCCGTGGTCGCCGCAGCTGATCGTGTGCTGGCCGCCATCACCGCGGGCCACGCCGCAGCAGATGCTGACGTCAAGACTCTCGAAGCCAAGCTGTCCGAGAAGATCGAGGTCACCGCACGCTCCGTCGCCGCAGCCGCCGGCACCTTCAGCTCCACGCTCGCTGGCTTCGCCGCCTACAGCGCCGCGCAGGACCAACCCGCCGACGCGCCCCCGCGCGCCGTCCGTCACCGCCTGCCCGAGGAGCGCGCCTCGCTCACCCACAAATTCGGCATCGCCGGACACGAAGGCTACATCACCGTCGGCCTCTACCCCAACGGCCAGCCCGGCGAAATCTTTATCCGCATGGCCAAAGAAGGCTCCACCGTCGCCGGCCTCATGGACAGCTTCGCCACTGCCATCTCGCTCGCCCTCCAGCACGGCGTCCCGCTTCGCGTCCTGTGCGAAAAGTTCGCGCACAGCCGCTTCGAGCCCTCCGGCTGGACCGGCAACGAGCAAATCGGCTACGCCAAGTCCATCATGGATTACATCTTCCGCTGGCTCCAGCTCCGCTTTCTCTCCGGCCAGCAACTGTCTCTTTTTGCCGGATTCGCAGGAGCCGGAGCGACTGTTGCAACCGCTGCGCCCGCGCTCCCGGCGGCCTCAACCCCTTCCCCAGCCTCCCCCACTGCGTCCTACAGCGGCCCCGCACCGGAACCGCTCGTTGAGAGTCAGTTCGAGAGCGCCGCGCCCTCGGGCTTTGAAGCACCGGTGCCCCCGCCGCGTGTCGCGGAGTCCCCGCTCGCTCCCGAACAGCACTCGCCCACCCGCGGATCGGCGCCCCCATCCAACCCGTTCGATGGGGTGAGAGGAATGGGAGCCACCAGTGCGCCACTGAGTGGAATCGCAAAGGCGATCCAGGCTGCACTCTCTGGCAAACGTCCGAACCTCACCGCGGATACCATCGAGACGTCCGGCGCTCCTTTTGGATCAATGGAGGATCGCGGCGTAATCGGGGCCTCCGGAGCTGCCGGCGGGTCTGGGGTGATCTACCACGCCGCCGACGCCATGAAGGAGATGTACGACATGGGCGACGCCCCCAGCTGCCACACCTGCGGGGCCATCATGGTCCGCAACGGAAGCTGCTACCGCTGCATGTCCTGCGGCTCAACCTCCGGCTGCTCTTAGCCAGAGGGCATATGCAACTCCGTCGGCATTAGCCGTCCGGGCAACGAGCCAATCTGAGGAGAGTAAACGCCTCTCCTCAGATTGGCCAAATTTCTTTTGCGGGTAATATGCTATGGTGCTAGATGAAAGCTCGTTGCTGAGACTCTTGCATTCAACCGAACACACTTTCGCAGAACGCAAGACAGTCGGTGACTCAAAAGACTGGGTTAAGACCGTCGTCGCCTTTGCAAATACTCTTGATCTCTCACAAGAAGGCGTGCTTTTTATTGGGGCTACCGATAAAGGTGATATAGAAGCCAACAATTCAAACTTCGACAAACTACAAAAAACGTTTTCGGAGAAGATGCAGGGCGTTTACCCATCCCTGTATTACACAACGAAGACACTCAAAGAAGACCATCGAGAATGTTTAGCGGTGATCGTTCCAGGCAGCCCATCAAAGCCTCATTTTGCAGGCCCTTTGTATTTGCGAGATGGTTCACAATCCGTTGTGGCCAAAGCAGAGCAATATGACTCGTTGCTAGCCGCACGAACAAGCAAAGCGAACGAACTTCAGCGGTGGATCGGCAAGGAAATTTCTATCGTGGAGTATCGCCGCCAAGCAGGTGTGGGCTATGTAATTCATAAGTCGTCAACGGTCGGCAAAATTGAAGGATGTAACCAATTTTATGTTACGGTCTCAATGGGAAATAGAAAGATGTCCTATGCTCTCGCAAGCATTGAGATCGCATACGACCACCAATTTGATCGACTTCAAATCGAACGCAGCATTACTGAAACGATGTCCTGAACAACCGTCTTGGCTTGGCGCTAGATATGCACCGGGCTTTAGCCCGGTGAATAGACGCCCTCAAAGAGTCGGGGCTTTAGCCCCGGCCACTTCCTAATCCCCCTCAAACACAACCGCCCCGGCCTCGCAATCTTCCGCGACCACCGGGGCGGCGTTCTTTCTACTCCTACTTCTTCACCAGGCCTGAAGGCGGACGATCTTCCTTCGCCGCGCCCCACTCTTTGTTCGGACGGCTGCCCATCCGGAACCGCAGTTCCCCGCCCGCCAGAATATCGTCGTGTGTAAACCAGCTCCGCCTCAGCGGCTTGCCGTTCAGCGTCACGCTCTGGATGTACTTGTTCTCTGCCGCGTTACCCTCGGTCACCACGGTAAAGCTGGTGCCGGCCTTTTCATTCCGCAGCGTCGCGCGCTCTACCATCGGGCTGCCGATCACATACACCCCTGTGACCGCGTTCACCGGATAGAAGCCCATCGACGCAAACGCATACCACGTCGAAGTCTGCCCGCAATCATCGTTGCCCGGCACACCCGCCGGAGTGTTGTTATAGAGCGCCGCTACCTGCCGCACCCGCTCCTGCGTCTTCCACGGCGCGCCCGCAAAGTTGTACAGGTACGGGATATGGTTGCTCGGCTCGTTGCCCTGCGCGTCCTGTCCCACCATGCCGCTGATGTCCGGCGGCGAATTCAGCACATTCGACGGGGCCGCGAACAGCGCGTCCAGCTTGGCGATAAACGCATCGTCTCCGCCGTACAGGCCAATGAGCCCGTCGACGTCCTGCATCACGTTGAACGTCGCCTGCCACGCATCGGACTCCGTGTAGTCCTGCCAGTACTCCTCGTCCGGACGGAACGGCTCGCGCCATGCTCCCGCTTCCGTCTTGCCGCGCATAAAGCCCGTCTTCGGATCGAAGATGTTCCGGTAGTTCTGCCCCAGCTTGTAGAACATCGCCGCGTCCTCGTGCTTGCCCAGAAGATCGGCCATCGCGCCCACGCACCAGTAGTCGTAGGCAAAATCGAGCGTGCGGGACACCGACTGGTTCTGCCCGCCGGAAGCCACATACCCCAACGAGCGGAACTGCTTCTGCAGATCGAAATTATTGTTCGCCTTCGCTCCCACCAGCGCCGTATCGCGCATGGCCGCATACGCCGCATCCACATTAAAGTTGCGGAAACCGCGGGCGTACGCGCCCACAATCATCCCCACCACGTGGAAGCCTGTCATGCACCATGTCTCGTTGCCCCACAGCGGCCACACCGGCAGTGAGTTCTGGTTGAGCTGCCGGTAATCCGCCAGCAGCGTCTCAATAATGTCGCGCACACGCCCCGGCTGCATCACCATGATGAAGGGAAACTCGCCGCGATAAATGTCCCAGATCGAGAGCGTGGTGTACTTCGTAAATCCCGGGTTCGGATAGTTCTTGTGGTCCTGCCCGCGATACGTCCCGTCCACATCATTGAACGTCGCCGGCGCCACCAGCCCGTGGTACACCGCCGTATCAAACGTCTGCTGCATCGCCGGAGTCGCGCACTCCGCAATCAGCACGTCCAGCGCCTTGTCCCATTCCCGTGCGGTCCCGGAGCGCACCGTGTCAAAGTCCCAGCCCGTAATCTCGGCGGCCAGGTTCTTGCTCGCCCCATCAAGTGTCGTGCCGGAGATGCCGACCCGCGCCACCAGCGGCTCCGCGCTGGCCTGCTGTGTAAAGATCGCCTGAAGCTCCTTGCCGCTTACCTTGCTCCCAACAGACAACGTCTGCACCTTGCCGTCAACCTTTGCCTCCACTTGCGCAAAAGGCCGCGAGAACTCGATCACGAAATATACCTGCTTGTCCGCCGCCCATCCATGCGTGGAGCGCACACCGCTCACGCGCGTCGGGCTTTCAACATGCAGTTCAGCGGCGTACACCTCGCAGCCAATGCCGTGCACCAGGTCTAGCATCACGCCCTGCTTGCCGCCCCGCGGATACTGATACCGGTGCATCCCGCAGCGCGTCGTCGCCGTCAGCTCCGCCGTCACATCCGGAGTCTTCAGATGCACGCGATAGTAGCCCGGTTTCGCCTCTTCCTCGTCATGCGAGAAGAACGACCAATACCCCGCCTCTTCCGGATCGAGCACCCAGCCCGAGTGTGTCCCCAGCGCCTCGATTTGCTCCTCCGCCTGTATCCCCGGAACACCGGAGCTCCATTTCCAGTTGCGGCCTTCCACCAGCGGCATCATCAGCACATCGCCCAGGTCGCTTGCGCCCGTGCCCTGCAGATGCGTATGACTGAAGCCGATGACAATGTTGTCTCCATAGTGATAGCCCGAACAGTGGTCCCAGCCCGTGCTGTCCGACTTGCCATTCCACAGCGGCTCGCCCATGCCGCTCGTGTCCGGGCTCAGCTGCACCATTCCAAACGGCGCCACCGCCCCGGGAAACATGTGACCGTGCCATCCCGTGCCGATCATCGGCCAAGCGGAGGACTCGCCTGTTCGCCTTGCGCTGGCGGATTGCCCCGAAGCACCAGTTGCTCTAAAGCCATAGGCAGGAAGGGCCGACGCAACTGCTGTCGCGGCACACGCCTTCAAAAATTCGCGTCGCTTCATCATGAAAGAATCAAAGTTCATCAATAACTCCTGATAAAAATCATAGCTGGGTGGGCCACATTTCAAAGAGATGTAGGAAGAATTGTCTCCGATTCACTGGCGTCATGAATCTTCCGCCTCGCGCCAGCGAGGCCAGGTGGAAGCACCGGTCGGGGTCCCCACGGACAAGTCCCCGTTCGCAGTGTCATCTTTGGCCCTGAATGACTGAATGTAATACTTGATTTGAAGTCTTTCAGCCTGGGAACCGGTTCATGATTGCTCGCCTTCGCCGCTGCCTGCTCGCTTTCGTCGCGGCTCTATGCGTATCGATTTCCTTTTTGGTCTCCGCGACTCCTGTTAATGCGGCTCAGCCGCATGACCCGGCGAAGTTTTCAAGCCTGCAGCGTGCCCGTCTCGCAATTCAGGGCCTTCAGTCCTGGTACGACAAGCACACCGGCCTCTACCGCACAACCGGCTGGTGGAACTCCGCCAACGCCATCACTACTCTGGCCGACTATTCAAGGGCCGCGGACACAAACAGATTCAATTCTGTTTTCAGGAACACGTTCAAGGCCGCGCAAAAGACCGCTCCCGGCTTCATCAATCAGTATTACGACGATGAAGGCTGGTGGGCCCTCGCATGGGTCGACGTTTATGACCAGACCGGCCGCGAGCCATATCTCGATATGGCCGAGTCCATCTTCGCAAATATGACCACCGGCTGGAGCAATACCTGCGCGGGCGGCATCTGGTGGAGCAAAAAGCAAAAGTACAAAAACGCCATTGCCAACGAGCTGTTCTTGTCCCTCGCGGCCCATCTGGCCAACCGCGCCGCCACCCCGCAGCGGCGGTCAGCCTATCTCGCCTGGGCCACACGAGAGTGGCAATGGTTTTCCCATTCCGGCATGATCAACGCCAACCACCTCGTCAACGACGGACTCGACGATCGCTGCCGCAACAACGGCCAAACCACCTGGACCTACAATCAGGGAGTCATCCTCGGCGGCCTGGCCGAGTTGTACCGCGCCGATCACGATCCATCTCTTCTTGCCGAAGCCCGCAACATCGCGTCCGCAGCCCTGTCCGACCCTGTCCTTGTCGATCAACACGGAATCCTGCACGAACCCTGCGAGCCGAAATGTGGCGGAGACGGTACACAATTCAAAGGAATCTTCATCCGCAATCTAAGCAGGCTCGATCAGGTCGCCCCGGCTCCCGAATTTCAGAAGTTCATCCTCGCCAACGCGCAAAGCATCTGGGCCGGCGCTCGACCTCCCCGCTACCATCTTGGTCCCATCTGGTATGCCCCTTACGGAACCGCCAACGCCAGTACGCAAAGCTCGGCGGCAGATGCTCTCGTAGCAGCGTATGAATTACGTCCTTCCATAAATCCCGCTGCCTCCAGCGCGAGGCCTCACGAATAACCGGGCTCCATCCCTCAAAACTTCACGATGTGGAAATACGACAGCCCGGAAACCACCAGGCTCGCAAGCAGCAGCATAGCGGACGAAAGAAACCACCGCAGAGTCTTCTGGTATTCGCCTTCGTCGTCGTCCTTGATCTGCAGTGCCCTCCACAGCGCATACATCTGGAGCAGGATGGACACCACCGCCAGGCCCGCGGCCAGTCCTGCCGAAAACGTCCACGTCCCCGGCAGCTCGAAACCCCAATAGCGCAGAAAAACCACCGAAAAGCCCAGAAGCACAGTGATCGCCGTAATGATCCCCTGGCGATATCCAAGCGGCAGTGGAGTCCGTCGCTTCTCCTGCTGAGCTTCCTTCAAATCATCCCCGGCCATGCGCTCCTCCCACACCTGCGCTGTGCTTGCATCGTACGCAATCGCAGCGCAGTGCGGGAAGTCCCTTAACAACTAACAATGAAGAATTCTTCCCTCCGCCTCAACCTCAAAACGCGATACAATCCCCCGCAGAACGACGGCACGATGGGCAATACCCTCATCCAGTACATCCCGAAGCAGGGCGCGCAGATCATTCTCGTGCTCTTCCTCTCGTTTCTCGTCGGCCTGCAGCGCGAAGAGCAGAAGGCCCCCAACGAACCCTACCGCTTCGGCGGCGTGCGCAGCTTCCCGCTGCTCGGCCTCCTCGGATATGCACTCTGCCTCGTCTCCGGCGGCAATCTCGTTCTGCCCGGCATCGGTCTCGCCGTCGTCGGAGTCTTCCTCTGGCAGTCCTACCGCCACAAGCTCGAAGGCCCATTGCCCGCGGGCATGACCACCGAGCTCTCCGCCCTGCTCATCTACGTCATCGGAGCGCTCGTCTGGCGCGAGGAGTACTGGGTCGCCACCACGCTCACCGTGCTCGGCCTCGCGCTGCTCGAGCTCAAAACCGCTCTTGAGAGCGTCGCCAAGCGCGTCCCCGGCCAGGAAATCCTGACCATCACCAAGTTCCTGCTGCTCACCGCCATCATCCTCCCCGTTGTGCCCAACAAGACCTTCGGCACGATGGGATTCAATCCCTTCAAGACCTGGCTGGTAGTCGTCGCCGTCAGCGCCATTTCCTACGGCAGCTATCTTCTGCAGGTGTGGACCAGGGGCCGTGGCGGCGTCCTGCTCGCCGCACTGCTGGGCGGAGCCTACTCCTCAACGCTCGCCACCGTCGTCCTCGCCCGCCGCGGACGCGAACAGGACCGCCCCCATCTCTACTCCGGCTCCATGCTGGTCGCCTCCGGGGTCATGTACCTGCGTCTGCTCGCGCTTCTCGCCATCTTCAACCACGCGCTGCTTCACCGCCTTGGACTTCCCTTTCTGATCCTCGCCGCCGCGGCCATCCTCGGCGGCCTGCTCTGGACGCGCCTGCCCGAGCACAACGGCACAAGAGTCCAGCCGCCTCTGCAACCCAAAAATCCGCTGGAGCTCAGCGCCGCCTTTCTTTTCGCCGGGCTCTTCGTGGCCATGCTCTTCATCACGCACTACGCGCTAATCTATCTCGGCAAGTCCGGACTCTTCGCGCTCGCCAGCGTCATGGGCGTTACCGACGTTGACCCATTCATCCTCAGTCTCGCGGCGTCTTCCGCAGCAGCCACGCCGGTCGCCATCGCCGGAGGCGCAGTCGCCATCGCTGCCGCCAGCAACAACCTCATCAAGGGCATCTATGCCTTCAGCATCGGCGACCGCCGCACCGGTGTCCAGGGCTTGGCGCTGCTCGCGGCCTTGGCGCTTCTTGGTTTACTGCCTCTGTTCCTGCGATAGCCACACCTCAATGCCCGGCCATCTCTGGGAAATCCACATAGCCCACCGGCCCATGCGTGATCAAAACTGCACGGCGTGGAAATAGGACAATCCTAGATCGGTCAGACTCGCCGGCAGCAAAATCCCCGAACCAAGAAGCCACCGCAGGGTCTTTGCATATTCGCTCTCATTGTCGTCTTTTACCCGCACGGATCGCCATAATGCAACGATCTTCTGCAGAATCAAAACCGCCGCCAGTCCTGCGGCAATCTCCGCCGAAACTGTCCAATCCCCACGGCAGCTCAAAGCTCCGGTAACGCAAAAAGACCAGCGCAGACCCCAGGGGCACCGTGGTCGCCGTAATACTCCCCGCCCGTTTCCAGCCGGAAGAGGAACGCGCTTGCGCTCCTGTTTTGTTTCCTGCGATTCTTCGCTCGGATCGTCCTCAGCCATGCATCCTCCCGGCGGCACGCATGGTGCAAACCTCGCACCAGGCTGCAGCTCGCGGTGGATCTCCCGGCACGCGTCCTTCTAACTCCCCATATTGCCCTCACGGTCCGCAAGCCCCATTATGGAGTTACTCGTATGGCGAACGCCCCTGCCCGAATACAACCTCGCTGGCCTGCCATCGTCGCCCTGCTTGCGGTCGGCGCCTTGCGCCTCGCCGTTCCCCGCGCTCTATCCATCGGTCCGGACTGGCTGCTCATCACCGTCATCGCCCTGCTTGCCGTTCCCCTCGTGTGGTCGCGGCGCCGGAAGCTCCACGATTTCAATCGGATTCTGGGTTACTTGATCACTTCCATCGTCACGCTCGACATGATCTGGTCACTCTATCTACTCATCGCCGCCATGCTTCAGCACAAGGAGTTGCCACACGACCTTCTGCGCTCTGCAGCCGTGCTGTGGGTCACCAATATCCTTGTCTTCGCCTCCTGGTACTGGCGGCTCGACGCAGGAGGCCCACAGGCCCGCGAGCTGCGCGGCGTCCACACCGACGGAGCCTTCCTCTTCCCCCAGATGACCCTCAACCCCGAAGCCAAGCGCAGCATGGGCGAGCAGGACTGGAGCCCGAACTTTATCGATTATCTGTTTCTCGCCTTTAATACGAGCACGGCCTTCTCGCCGACGGACACACAGGTCCTCACCCGATGGGCGAAGGTCCTCATGATGATCCAGTCCCTGATTTCCTTTGCAACCGTTGCCCTGCTCGCTGCCCGAGCCGTAAACATCCTTTAGCATTTCCCAGGGAACCGTGCCGGCCGAGTTCCAGCCCTCAATCTTCGCCAAGCTCCGGATAATCCACATAGCCCACTGGCCCATGCGCATAGAAAGTCTCCGGAACTGGCGCATTCAGCGGCGCGCTCTCGGCAAAACGCACCGGCAGGTCAGGATTCGCGATGAACAGCTTCCCGAACGCCACTGCGTCCGCCTCGCCACGCGCAATCACTTGCTCGGCCGTCTCGCGCGTGTAGCCTTCGTTCGTCACCACTACGCCCCCGAACGCATCCTTCACCTTCCTGCCCCAATGCTGCGGCCCGAGCGGATCGCGCACGCAAATAAACGCCAGCTTCCGCTTGCCCAGCTCCCGGAACACATAACTGAACGTTCCCCACGGGTCCGATTCGTGCATATCGTGCGTCGGCGAGTGCGGCGCCAGATGCATCCCCACGCGCCCCGGCCCAAACACCGACACCGCGGCATCCGCGCACTCAAGCATCAGCCGCGCCCGGTTCTCTACCGGCCCGCCGTACTCGTCCGTCCTCTGGTTCGTCCCATCCTGCAAAAACTGGTCCAGCAGATACCCGTTCGCGCCGTGCAGTTCCACACCATCGAACCCCGCTGCCTGCGCATTCTGCGCTCCGCGCCGGAACTGCTCCACGATCTCCTTCACTTCCGCCGTTTCCAACGCCCGCGGAGTCACAAACTCTGTGACCGGCCTCACAATACTCACATTCCCCTTCGGCTTCACCGCGCTCGGAGCCACCGGCAGCTTCCCGCCAAGGAACATCGGGTGCGAAATGCGGCCAACATGCCATATCTGCATAAAGATGCGCCCACCTGCGTCATGCACTGCCCCGGTAATCGGCTTCCACGCCTCCACCTGCTTCTGGTTCCATATCCCCGGGACCTGCGCGTATCCCACGCCCATCGGGTCCACCGGCACGCCCTCGCTGATGATCAGCCCTGCGCGCGCCCGTTGACGGTAATACTCGGCCATTACTGGCGTCGGAGCATGGTCCACCGTGCCCCGCAGCCGAGTCAGTGGGGACATGATGATGCGGTTCGGTAATTCCAGATCACCCACACGTATCTGGTCTAGCAGGAAAGGCACGTTATAAATCTCCAATCGTAAGTTGGTCTATTTATTGGATGTACAAACCACGAATACGATTCCCACCAGCGTCGGCCCCGCCGGCCCTGTTCGCTGGGAGTTTCAAAAACTCCTGCATCCGTAAAATCTTTCGCCGCCTAACTCAACAAAACGGCTCAAATCTGCATCTGTAGTTCTCGTAGCCTCTGTGGACAATATCGCCCGGAAAGGGGACTGTGTGGCCCCTAGTTACAGTTGGAGGTCGAGGCAAAGTGCTTTACTTCAGAAATCGAGAACAGGCTGGTCGCCAGCTCAGCCTGGAACTGGTCAAGTACTCATCGCAGAATCCCGTTGTTTTTGGCATCCCGCGTGGCGGCGTTCCAGTGGCATTTGAAGTCGCGCGCTCTCTCAACGTCCCCGTTAACGTCCTCGTCACCCAGAAGCTCGGCGTTCCCGGACACGAGGAGCTGCCTTTCGGCGCCATTGCCGAGGACGATGCCCGTTTCGTTGATAGCGACGTCGTTCGCTCCGCTCGTGTTTCTCCCGGCGAATCCGAAATGGTCATTCGCGCCGCAGTCCTTAAAGTTGCGCAACGCGCCCGCCTGTACCGCAAAGGAAAACCTCTTCCTTCCCTTAGGAATCGCACCGTCGTCCTCGTTGACGATGGCATCGCAGCTGGCGCCGAAGTACGGGCCGCCATCCTCAGCCTCCGCAAAATGGCGCCCCGGCAGCTCATCGTCGCAGCGCCTGCGATTTCAGAGTCCACCTTCGATGTTCTCCGCCCGCAGGTGGACAAGCTGGTCACCCTGCACGCAACCATGCCCTTCTTGACCACCGGCCATATCTACGAGAAATATCCTGAGGTGGAAGACGAGGAAGTCCTCTCCCTGCTCAAAATCTCGGAGAATTTTCCCTACCGGGCCGTTCCCGACGAGCTTCCCCCCGCCGCCTAGGCCGCACGCAAAGAGACCCAGGCGGAAGCCTGGGTCTCTTCACGATTGCATTTCCACTTACAGAATGGTTTCAAGAAAGAAATAGATATCGATTATGTCCCCAGGAACCCATCTATTCTGGCCAGCTCTGTCTCGTTCAGCCGGAAGGTCGCCGCCGGGAGCACGCCGTCCACCTGGTCCGGCCTGCGTGCACCCACAATCGCCGCTGTCACCACCGGATCGCGCAGGGTCCATGCAATGGCCACCACCCCCGGCTCCACGCCATGCGGCTTGCCGATCTCCCGCAAAAGCTCAACCAGCTTCAGGTTCTTTGAGAGCAGCGGCTCCTGGAAATTCGGGCTGCGCTTCCGCCAGTCATCCGCCGGCATGTTCGCAACGCGCTCCGCTGTCATTTTGCCCGTCAACAGGCCAGACATCATCGGCGAATAGTTGATCACGCCAATGTTGTTCTGCTCACAGAAAGGCAATATCTCCGCCTCAACTGCGCGTCGCAGCATCGAGTACGGTGGCTGCAGCGACGTGATCGGAGCAATCTCCTGTACCCGCTTCATCTGCTCCACGTTGAAGTTGGAAGCACCGATGTACCTGACCTTCCCCTGCTTCTGGAAACGCGCCAGCGTCTCCCATCCCTCTTCAATCTCGTCCTCAGGGCTGGGCCAGTGTATCTGGTACAGGTCAATCGTCTCCACCTGCAGCCGCCGCAGGGATGCCTCCAGTTCCTCTTCGAGAGACTTCGCTTTCAGGCTGCGGTAAATCCGCCGGTCCTTGTCCCATCGCATCGAACACTTCGTAAAGACATACGGTTTTTTGCCGGACTTCTTTACCGCCTTCGCCACCACTTCTTCTGAGTGCCCCAGGCCGTATATCGCCGCTGTATCAATCCAGTTGATGCCCGCATTTAGCGCCCGCGCGATCGTCTTGACTGATTCATCATCGTCCTGCGTGCCCCACGCAAACTCCCAGTTCCCGCCGCCGATTGCCCATGCCCCATATCCAATGGGGGTTATCTTCAAATCCGAGTTGCCAAGTTGACGTGTCGCAAAGGAGGTCTCTAAAGAAGAAGTAGCCATAGATCTTGGATGCACCACCCCTCTCGCTCGCCTCAAAGATCATCGACACAAGCGCAACTCCGGTCAACGCGTCACTTAGGGGTCATCGCCTTTTCCGGATGATACTGTGCCGCCAACTCCCGGAACATCCGCACCTGCTCTTGTTCCCATTCATCGTCCTTGCCTAGCTCCCGCGCCAGCAACCGCGCTGCTTCCGGAGCCATCCGCTCCGCCGCCCGCGCATTCAGCAGCAGCGCCCGTGTCCTGCGCGCCAGCACATCGTCAAGCGTCCGCGCCATCTCCTCGCGCGCCGCCCACACTACCTGCGCCCCAATGTACGGCAGCGCGTCATCCAGCCTCCGCGCGAAATCCGGCTCATGCTGTGCAAGTTCCCGAATCGGCTTCGCATCGGTTCCATACACACCCAGTGCATCCTTTCCTCGATCGCTCCCAGGCAATTTGTAACCGTGAATGCGCAAATTCTGCGTTACGCACGGGCGCTCTTCAAGCTTTCCCAGCGTCATCGCGTGGTTCACCGCGTCTTCCGCCATGCGCCGGTACGTCGTCCACTTCCCGCCCGCAATCGTCAGCAGCCCCACGCCGTCAATGTCAATCGTGTGGTCGCGAGACAGCGCCGACGTCTTCCCCGCGTCCGACCCTGCCGCCTTCACCAGAGGGCGAATCCCCACATACACGCTCAAAATATCTTCCCGTTTCGGCGGCCGGCTTAGATACTGGCTCGCTGTCTCCAGCACAAAATCAATCTCTTCTTCGAACGGCTTCGGCTCATACACCGGAGCGTCGATCGGCGTGTCCGTCGTGCCCACTACCGTATGCCCGTGCCACGGAATCGCAAACAGCACTCGCCCGTCACTCGTACGTGGAACCATGATTGCCGATTGTCCGCGCAGGAACGACTTCTCAAACACCAGATGGATCCCTTGGCTCGGCGCAATCATCGGCGCCGCGCCCGGCTCGGCCATCCGCCGCACCTCATCCGCAAAGATGCCCGTTGCGTTCACTACCACCTTCGCCGCCACTACGAACCGTTTGCCGCTCTCGCGGTCCTCCGCGACTACGCCGTTCACAAAACCGTCCGAGTCCTTGGTCAGCTCAACCGCAGCCGCATAATTTAACACCACTGCGCCCTGCTCCACCGCCGTCATCATCAGCGCAATCAGCAAACGCGCATCATCAAACTGTCCGTCGTGATATACCACGCCGCCCTTCAAACCCTCCTGCTGAATCGTCGGCAGCCGCTCGATCGTCTCTTCCAGAGACAAGATCCGCGACTTCCCGAACCCATACTTCCCCGCCAGCAGATCGTAGATCTTCATCCCGATCCCGTAGAACGGCGTCTCCCACCACGAGTAATTCGGCACCACAAACGGAAGATCATGCACCAGGTGCGGCGCATTCTGGAGCAGAATCCCCCGCTCCTTCAGCGCCTCCATTACCAGCGGCACGTTTCCCTGCTCCAGATACCGCACGCCTCCATGCACCAGCTTTGTGCTCCGGCTCGACGTCCCCTTCCCGAAGTCTTCCCGCTCCAGCAGCAGCACCGTGTAGCCCCGGCTCGCTGCGTCCACTGCCACGCCCGCGCCTGTCGCTCCCCCGCCAATCACCACAATGTCCCACGGCTCTGTCGTTGCGCGGGCCTGCCTGAGCATCGCCTCCCGATTCATGCCGTCTCCTTATTCCAGCCCTTCGCGCGCTCCACTGCGTCCTTCCACTTCGCATGCATCTTCTTGATCGCCGCGCGGTCTGCCTTCGGCTCAAATACCCGCCCCGGCTCGCGATGCTTTCGTATCGCCTCCTCATCCGGCCAGAACCCCACCGCCAGCCCCGCCAGATACGCCGCTCCCAGCGCCGTCGTCTCCAGCACCGCCGGCCGCTCCACCGGAATCCCCAGCAAATCCGCCTGAAACTGCATCAGCAGATCATTCGCCGCCGCGCCGCCATCCACACGCAGCACATGCGACGGGTTGCCTGTGTCCCCATCCATCGCCCACAGCACATCCGCCACCTGGAACGCGATGCTCTCCACCGCCGCCCGCGCGATATGCCCAATCTCCGTGCTGCGCTGCAAGCCGATAATCATCCCTCCCGCATACGGGTCCCAGTGCGGCGCACCCAGCCCCGTAAACGCCGGAACAAACACCACCCCATTCGAACCGCTCACCTGTGCCGCCAGCGCCTCAACCTCCGGGGCCGCCGCGATAAACCCCATGTTGTCGCGCAACCACTGCACCACCGCGCCGCCAATAAACACGCTGCCTTCCAACGCATACTCCGGCTTGCGGGCCGTGCTGCAAATCAACGTCGTAATCAGCCGCTCCTTCGACAGCATGAACTCCCCGCCAATGTTCTCCAGCAAAAAGCATCCCGTCCCATACGTATTCTTCGCGTCACCCGGATGCGTGCACAGTTGCCCGAACAGCGCCGATTGCTGATCGCCCGCAATCCCCGCAATCTCCACGCTCTCCAGCCCCAGCGTCGTCGTCACCGGCCCAATGCGCTCGCTCGACCACATTACCTCCGGCATCATGCTCGCCGGAACCCCCAGCAGCCGCAGCAGCTCCTCGTCCCACTTGTCCTCGACGATGTTGTACAGCAGCGTCCGCGACGCATTCGTCCGGTCCGTCACATGCCGCTTGCCGCTCGTCAGGTTCCATATCAGCCAGCTGTCCACCGTCCCAAACGCCAGCTTGCCCTGCTCCGCCCGCGCGCGCGCGCCCGCAACATTCTCCAATATCCACGCGATCTTCGTGCCCGAAAAATACGGATCAACCACCAGCCCCGTCTTCCGCCGAATCATTTCCTCCGCGCCGTCATCCAGCAGCTTCCGGCACAGTGGAGCCGTCCTTCGGTCCTGCCACACAATCGCGTTGTATACCGGCTTGCCCGTCTCGCGGTCCCACACCAGCGTCGTCTCCCGCTGATTGGTAATTCCCAGCGCCGCCACGTCCCGTGGCCGCACCCCCGCATTGCCCAGTACCTCCACCGCCGAGCTCAGCTGCGACGTCAAAATCCCGTACGGCTCATGCTCCACCCAGCCCGTCTCCGGATACATCTGCCGGAACTCGTGCTGCGCCACGCCCGCAATCCGTCCCGCCTCGTCAAACAGTATCGCCCGTGAACTCGTCGTCCCCTGGTCCAGCGCAAGAATGTACTTCATCGCTCACCTTTCTGTTTTTTCCAGCGGCAACCCGGTAAGATGCGTTGTGCCGAATCTTGGCCACAAAAGGCCGCGCCCAGAATACACGCGCAGCCCTCGCAACTGCATCGCAGCATCCCGCTGGAGGGAACTACCACATGAAGAAACAACTCGTCGGCGAGCTCATCTCGGAGTGCATTGCCGTCTTCATCATCATCGCCTTCGGAGACTCCGTCGCCGCCATGTACACCCTCTACTCGCCCAACCCCTACGCCGGATCCTACTGGGGCGTCTGCATCGCATGGGGACTCGCCGTCACCATGGCCATCTATGCCACCGGCTCCGTCTCCGGAACCCACGCCAACCCCGCCGTCACCCTTGCTCTCGCCCTCTATCGCAAATTCGAATGGGTCAAGGTCATTCCCTACTGCATCGCCCAGGTCGTCGGAGGCTTCCTCGGAGCCGTCGTCGTCTACCAGCTTTACTCACCCGTCATCGACCACTTCAACGCCGCCGCACACCTCACCCGCCCCGCCGGAGGAGCCGCCGGAATCTTCTTCACCCATCCCGGCCTCGCCGTCACGCCCCTCCACGCCTTCAGCGACCAGATCATCCTCACCGCCTTCCTCATCTTCGGAATCTTCGCCATCACCGAGCAGTACAACGAAATGGCGCCCAAGGCCAACTTCGGGGCCTTCATGATTGGCCTGCTCGTCGCCCTCATCGGAGCGTCGATGGGATACCTCGAAGCCTGGGCCATCAACCCCGCCCGCGACCTCGGCCCGCGCACCTTCGCTTTCTTCGCCGGATGGGGCCCTGCCGCCTTCCCCTCGCCCCAAAACTACTGGTGGGTCCCCATCGCCGGCCCACTCATCGGCGGCATCCTCGGCGGAGCTGCCTACCAATACCTCATTCGCCCATATCTGCCCGCCCACCTCCGCGCTTTGGCCGGCGAATCGAAATACGGCCCAGCAACCGCCGAGGCAGAATAGCTACATCGCCCCATCCCCCACTGATGTCATTCTGATCGACCCTGAACACAGTGAAGGGGAGCCGAAGAACCTGTGGCTCTCTAGCAACGCCACTATCCCTCTTGCCAAGCGCTTGCACCGGCCATTTCACAGAGCCAACTTCCATTAATCTAGTGGCTCATGGACACCGTACAGCGGAAAAACTCGGCTATGGCCGCCTGAGCAACATCCACCACTTCTGGGCTCAAGGTCACCGGTACTCTGTCCACCATGATCCAATTTGGAGGAGTAAAGTAGCTCACTTCTTGCTCGGTCAGGCGTGATTTAAGAGTCTTGGAAGCGTATTCGTAACGGCACGGAATTTTTTCGCCGCTGGGAAGCTCGACCTCCAGCTCTATGCATTCAATCCCGGGCCACAACACTACTTCATAGTGCTGGCCTGCTTGATCATAAGCGCGACGAAATTCATCCATTAGTAAATCTCCCACGCGATTAGTTATCACTGATCGGCCCTTAAGGCAATCACCCATGTCGGCTGGTCATCAAATGATGCCGGGTACCCCATCCTTTCGCGCTCTTTGCGAAAGGGTGGGAACGATCGAATCTCAACCTGCAGGGTTTATCCTGAGCGCACCGCGATCACGACAGCGACTGCGCCATGCTGCGCGCACGCAGCAATGAGGACACCGCGGTGCCCCACAGCAGGATTCCCGTCCCGGTGGTCGTTGCGATGACAAGTGCATTCGAGCGAAACAGCGCCCAGCACACAGCACTCCAGATCGCGATCAGGATGCCAAAGACGCGCAGGGTCGGGGCCCGAAAGATCTTCGCGAGCGGCACAAAGTGCAGCCCCACCACCATCGCGCACCACACCACCCCCAGTTCAGGATGATGGATCCAATTCGCAAGCAGAAAGCCCAGAGCAATCACCAGGACCTCGATCAAAACGATGAGAAGGAATGACCTTATGACCGCGCGCCGTATAGCGGCAGGCACTGACGGATATTGTTTGGCGAGAAGGCGGCCCTTGCGGATGGTATAGATCGAGCAGACCCAAAGAAACAGCGCCACAAACCCGAACACCGACCCGGAGACCACGTTGAACGCCCCGACCAAACCCAGTCCCCAACCTAGCCAGCCTGCTCCAAACATCGAGACGATCAGCGCGCCGCGTCCAGCCCCGGCGACGGCCTCTGCCCGAAGCGAAAGGCCCTCGTCATCCTTCTTGGAATTGTCCATGCCCACTGCCGCTCCTCCGCCAACCAAAGACCGGCCTCCGGACCGCCGGTATGCGCCATGCTCTCAAAAATATGCCTGAGCTCTCCAGAGCCTGTTATCACACCGCAATCCGGGAATAAGAACGAGTGTTTTCACGATCAATCTGAGTGTAATGGCACCTCAGATGGCGTGTAATGGCAATTTACGGGTAACGAAAGAAGAATCGTGTATGAACCTACGAATTGGATTGTATTGTCTGCTGGGCGGAGTGTGCTTCACGATCTCCGCCCTGGGTACAGGCCACTTCTGGTTGTGGTGGCTGTGCGGCGTACTGACGGTGGCGTCGCTGGCGCCGGTGGCGCGGTTTGGGCCGCGGCATCCGCTGGCGCTTATGGGAGCGATCTATTTGACGCTACTGGTGGTGGGACTGGTGTGCACGCTCTCGGAAGGGGTGCTCTTCTTTCCCGGTATGAAGGCGGAGATACTGCGCGACCTGATGGGCGGTGCGACGGCAAGTCTGATCACGGCTGCCGTATTGGTGGGGATGGCGAAGGTGCTGAAGCTGACCGATCCTGGGTCGCAGGCAGTCGAGCATCATTCAGTGGGGATCGCGATTCCGATGGTGTTGCTGGCTGGCCTTTCCTATGTCGCCTACTACCAGGTCTTCGGCTACCTCGCATACCACTACTTCACCCAGCAGTACTACCCGCAGGCGGCGGCCTTAGTGGGGCGGCTCGGACTGTGGTTCTACGCCTACCAGTTGGCGCGGGGCACGCTAATGGTGCTGGCGGTGCTGCCCATCGTCTACACATTGCGGCTGCCGCGCTGGCAAGCGGCGATCGCAGTCGGCATTCTGATGTGGATCGTCGGTGGAGGCGCTGCCCTGCTGCTGCCCAATACCATGATGGTCGCAGCGCAGCGCTACGAGCACATCGTTGAGATCATGACGCAGAACGTTTCGCTCGGCATTACGGCGCTCCTGCTGCTGCGGCCCAGGGCGGTGAAGTCGGCTGCCTGATACAGGCTGTGCCGGCCGGGTGCCCCGCATCTCGAAGAGATGTGGGAAGGATCGCCCTCCATCGTCGATGCCATTCTGAGCCTCACACCTAACCTACTTCTTCCCGCCCTGCCCCGAATCCGCATTCTTCTTCGCCTTCTCATCCGGCTTCGGCTGGGTCACCGCCGCACCGCCCGAATCCTCATCCTGCGTCTCCGCCCCGTAGATCACAAACGCCGGCTGATCCTTCTTTGTCTCCGCCTTGTCTTTCGTGCCGGTCCACTCCGTCTGCCCGTAGCGCGGTCGCTCCGACTCGCTCCAGTGCAGGTTCACCACCCCGCCCGCGGTCGACGTCTTGCTGCTCGAAGCTATGCGATGCCCCTCGCTTCCCATCGTCCGTCCAAGACTCCGCCCCAGCGCCGAGCCTGCCCCGGAACCAGCCGCCGACACACCCGCGCTCAAGGTCGCCGCCTCGCCCAGCGCCTGGGCCCTCGCCACATGCGGAACCACTGCCACGCCCGCCGCCAACGCTGCCGCCATACACAAACCCAGCAGCTTCATCTCCGGCCTCCTTGTTTCGTTGCTCGATTTCCGCATCATCCTACCACTCTTCATGAGCCGCGCAGCAATCAAATCAGCCGCTTTGTCTTGTCAAGAGTCGAATCTTCTAACCATAACATTACAAAATACTTCCAAATGCATTTGAATTATTCGAAGCTGCTATCCTGGAAATATGGGGATGAAAAGAGCGCTGCGGAGTCAAGGTCGAATTCGCAAACTTGAGCGATCCGCTGCAACGCAGCCGGGTGGATGGTAAAATATTGAAAGAAAGGAAGTTATCGTAAAAATCCATCAAATCATGGAGTAAACCCGCGTCGGAACGAAAAACGAGCCGAATCAAAAACCTCGACAGACGGCGAACGGAATCAATAACTTAACCTCGAACTTCCGAATCATCGAAACCTTTAGAATCAATGATTTATCCACAGCAATCCAACCCCTGCGCACGCTTGGCCGAGCGCCTTTTTGGCTGGCTGGCCGCTTCGCAGGCTGTCCTTTGCATAACTCTTTACACTGGACGAGCATAGCTCTAACCCATTTGTTTGGGCGACCTTAGCGCGGAAGCCGCGCTAACATCAATAAAATCAGCAGCTTAATTTTTTGATTGGATACCCCGGCACAACAAACCCCGCTGATCGGCTCTTCGCTGCCCGGTTTACCAGCTACCCGCTTCTTGGCTGCCTTTTAGTGCGGCTTGCGGAACTCGATCTCGTCGCCCCGAAGGTAGTATTCGAGCGAGCAGTGGTCCGACCCGCAAATCATTGACTGCAGACCAGCGAACTGAACACGGGTAATCAGCCCCAGCGTCCCGCATCCTGGACATGCCAGCACCGCGACATACGGGTCCCTCGGGTCTCCCAGCGCCTCCTCATTCTCGAGCAGGAACAGCGTTCCCGGTTCCATCTGTTCTGGAATCCACTGATCGAGCAACTGCAGTTCCGATGACATTGTGCCTCCAGTCTTCGTGTTCGCTCTCATTAGAATTGCGACCCGGATCTGTTACATGGTTCTCCGCTCCGCCTCTTTGCTGGGAATGGGTTCACTTCTGGCGTCACTCGTGCGTGGCTCGTGATCAGCGGTCCCTCCTGGCTTGTAAAAATTGTTCCATGGAGTTTGTGATCTGACGCGCTGCCCGTCTCGTCGCCGCTCTCGCAGCCGGTAGGCTCTCCGTGGATGCACGTGCGTCGCGCCTGCGGTTCCACATGGGGAAATCAGCGGTCGCCCACGCCGGGCTTTCCGCTTCCCTGCATCTTTCACGTCGGCGGACCCAAAGTCAATAAGTTGCCGGGTAACTTCCATGATTCCCCACGGCTTCACATCCGGCGCACATGCTCAGCGTGGCCCTCCCGCCGCCGCGCACCGTTGCTGACTGGCTTCATATGGCTCTTCAAAAATCCCCCAAGTGCCGCCATCAGCGACTTCAGCCCGGCCTCGGTATCAATCTCTCCGCTCTCGTTTCCATCGCCAGAGTCTGCGCGGGCCGCCACCAGCACCAGCACTTCCACCTTTGGGCGGGCTCCTTTTACCAGCGTCACTGCACGGTCGCAATCTTCATCGCTCAACGAATGGCACATCATCAATAGATCGACCTGTTGAGCCCTCAGCGTCTCGATGAGTGTCGGAAAATGGCTTGCCATGAACACTTCATACCCGCAGCTCTCGAGCAGCCTTCGACGGTCTTCGATGAGATGAACATCGGGTCCCAGCAGGAGCACAGATGGCGGCAGAGGCATACAATTGCCCTAGGAGCTTTTGTTTGGTAGCTACCAGCTTAGACAGAATTGAGAGCACGATCTGTTCGATAGCGAACAGAAACTGAATTCTCTTCTGTGTATTGTCAGTCGAGTTGTTCGTTGATTCTTTCGAGCGCTCTTCAGGCACGCGACCTTCCGTCGTTCTCCGCGGAGAAGGACAGCCCTTAGCGAACTGGAGCAGGGTGACGGTCATGCCTGACAGTGGATCAAATCTTCTTTTGGATGCCCTCTCTGAGGAAAGCCGAGGGCTCATTCTTGCGCGCGCCAAGCCCGTCGTTCTGCCGCTGAAAACTGTCCTTTACAGGCCCGACGAGATGCCGCAACACGCCTATTTCATGACCTCCGGCGTCGTTTCCGTCATGGCCCTCTCGGAAGACGGAGACAGCGTCGAAGTCCTCATGATCGGCTCTGAGGGCCTCGTCGGCAGCCTGTATCTGCTCGGCCCAAGTGCGGGCCACACGCAGTGCTTTGTGCAGTCGGAAGGATCAGCTCTCAGGATTCCTCTGCCGGAACTCCGCAGAATCTTCCGCTCTTCTGAAGAAATTCGCGACCGGATCCTGGAGTTTGTTCAGGTTCAGACGTTCATCCTCGGTCAGATCGCTGCCTGTCACCGCCTCCATACCGCCGAGCAGAGGCTGGCGCGTTGGCTGCTAATGGTCAGAGACCGGGTGCAATCCGATCCCCTTAGCCTTACGCAGGAGTTCGTAGCGGAGATGCTCGGCTCGCGCCGAACGACTGTCACTTTGGTCGCCGGAGGACTGCAACGCAACAGACTGATTGAATATTCACGCGGGAGGGTCAGCATATTGAACAGCGAACTCCTTGAGGCCGCGTCCTGCCGCTGTTACCAGATCATCAAAAAGATCAATCGTAATCTTTATTCTGACCCTCTGTTCGCAGACGGCGCTATGTAGTCTGCGCTTGGGCCTGGTGCCTACTTCTCCACTTCGACGCCGCGCCAGAAAGCGATGTGCCCCTTGATGTTGCGCGCTGCAGGCTTCGGATCCGGATAGTACCAGGCTGCATCTTGATTTTCCTGCCCGTCGACAAGCAGGCTGTAGTAGCGCGCCTGACCCTTCCACGGGCAGGTTGAAGTCGTCGAGCTGGGCCGCAGGTATTCACGCTTAACGGAACTCTCCGGAAAGTACACGTTGCCCTCAACTGTCTGAGTCTTATCGCTTTCCGCGATCGTTATGCCATTCCAGACTGCCTTCGCCATGGTTACCGGCCCTCACTCCCTGAAAGTATGACACTCAACAATAACAGATGCGCCGCCTCCTTCCCCAAATCAATCGCACCAGATCAATCGCGAACAGCACGCTACTTATCAGATACTCCTCTCGGCAGGCACCTCAGCTGCGCTCTGCCTCTTTGCCCACGCCAGCACCGGCCTTGCCGCCAGCACAATGCACAACGCCACGGTAATCGTCAGCGGAGTCCGCACCCCTTGCTTCACACCCCACCAGTAGTGGATAACACCGGAAATCGCGGCAACATAAACCAGCCGGTGCAGCCGGTTCCAGTTTTTTCCGCCCAGCTTCCGTATCGACCACGCCGTTGAGGTTAGCGCCAGCGGAAGCATCAAAAACCAGGCCGCCAGCCCAGCCGTAATGAACTTCCGCTGGCTGATGTCATCGATCATCGCCGCCAGGCTAAACCCCGAATAGAGCCACACATAGGTCAGCAGATGCAGGCAGGCGTAAAAGAAGGCGTACAAGCCCATCATCCGCCGGAACCGGATGATCCACCCCAGCTTCGGAACCAGCTTCCGCACCGGTGTAATCGCCAGCGTGATCACCAGCAGCCGCAGCGTGCCGCGACCCGTAAAGAAAGCCGCCGCATGGGTCGGGTCCGGCCCAAGCGTGTTTTCTATGAGGTGGAAGATCAACCAGGCAATCGGCGCAAGGCAGGCAATATGAACCAGGGCCTTTAGGACAATCACAACACGATTCGACATCTTTAGTCTTCTGCTTTGCCTCTATGATACTTCGTCGAAAGGCCCGCAGTGTGCGCTGATCATCTTACCCCGGCCTGATCGCGATTGCCTAAAAATACTTGTTCAAATCCATGCCCTTGTACAGGCTCGCTACCTGGTCGCCGTAGCCGTTGAACATCAGCGTCGGCTCAAGTTGCTTCCAGAACGGCGCTCCGATCACCCGCTGCGTCTTCTGGCTCCATTCAGTGTGGTCCACGTTGGGGTTCACGTTCGAGTAGAACCCGTACGTGTATGAAGCCATCTCATTCCATGTCGTCCCCGGCTGGTCCTTCACAAACTTCACCTTCACAATTGACTTGGCCGACTTGAAGCCGTACTTCCACGGCACCACCACGCGCACCGGCGCGCCGTCCTGGTTCGGCAGAAGTTGCCCGTACAGCCCCAGGGTCAGCATCGTAAGCGGATGCATCGCCTCATCCATCCGCAGCCCCTCGGTGTAGGGCCAATCCAGGTTCACCTCGCTGATCCCCGGCTCTTGGCCCGGCCTGTCAACTGAGGTGAATTGCACATACTTCGCCGACGACAGCGGTTCGCACTGCTTGATGAGCTCCGAGAGAGAGTAGCCAACCCATGGAATCACCATGCTCCACGCCTCAACGCACCGGAACCGGTATACCCGGTCCTCGAGCGGCCGCAGCTTCAGCAGAGCATCGATGTCGAAGACCTTCTTTTTCTTCACCAGTCCGTCAACTTCCACAGTCCAGGGCCTCGTCTTCAGCCTTCCCGCGTATCGGGCCGGATCGTCCTTATTGGGTCCGAACTCATAAAAATTGTTGTAATGCGTAATGTCGTAGAACGACGTCGGAGTCAGACCCTTGGCAGAAAGTGGGCTGGGAACAGTCGCCAGCTTGGTATCCGCCTGCACGGGCTCGGGGGCCATTGCGAGGAGAAACCGGTCAGCCGCCAACGCCGCAGCGCCCAACGCCCCCGCAGCCATAAAAGTGCGCCGATTCATATAGACCGAGCGAGGAGTAATCTCAGAGGAAGGAATGGCATTCGGATCAGATTTGCGAATCAGCATGACACCATCCCCTCCTCGGTATTCGACTCAGAATCGACCCTTCAGGTTACAGTACGCGACAACCCTGCGCAGCACGTCTTTTCAGCCCATGAAAGCCCAGTGCATCATGCGGTACGGATAGCCCAGACCGCCGAGGACGTCTTCCAGGCCACCCTTTAGTATGCACAAACATCCCGAAAGGAGCACACCAGATGACAGGACCCGGTTCAGTTGAGCAAATTCTCACCGCCTTAGATCGCGACCGCATGTATCAGGCAGCAGAACTTTTGCTCAAGTCCCGCCGAGAGGTCAAACCCATCCGTCACCTGCCCGAAGACCTCCGGCCACGCTCGCTTGAGGAAGCCTACGTTCTGCAGGACATCACCGCCGAAGCCATGCGCAGCATCGGTGGTTGGAAGGTCGGCGCGCCTTCGCCCGACGCCACGCCGCTCTATGGACCCATGCCACTTTTGGGCGGATTCGCCACTTCCGGCAGCCGGATCGCACCCACCTTTAAACGCCTCCGCGGCGTTGAGGCTGAGATTGCTTTCTGCCTCGGAAAAGACCTGCCTCCGCGCGCCGAGCCGTACTCGCGCGATGAAGTCGTTGACGCCATCGCCTCTGCCCATCCCGTAATCGAGATGCTTGAGTCAGCGTATATCGACCCCGACGCCGTTGACCGCCTCTCCATGATCGGCGACCTGCAGATGCACGGTGGCTTCGCCTACGGTGCTCCCTATGCCGACTGGAAGACGTGCGACCTTACCCGGGAATCCGTCACGGTCGCAATAGATGGCACTGTTCGCTTTGAAGGCACGGCGTCAAATCCTGCCGGAACCAACCTTCTCCGCCTTGTCGCGTGGCTCGCAAATCACGGCAGCTATCGTACTGGCGGCCTTAAATCCGGCCAATGGATCACCACCGGAAGCTGGTCCGGAAAGACTCTTGCCAACCCCGGCTCTACCGCCGAAGTCAGCTTTTCCAGCTTCGGCCCGGTTAGCGTAAAATTCGACGGATAAATCGTCGCACGCTTCACACGCGGGACGCGGGCGTTTCCTTCACCCGCTTTTCGAAGTAGCTCAGCGACAGTTTTAGGCCTTCCCGAAGGCTGACTTTGGGCGACCACCCAAGCAATTCTTTCGCCTTAGTAATGTCCGGCTTGCGCCGCGTTGGATCATCCTCCGGCAGCGACTCGTATCGAATCTTGCTCTTTGAACCCGTCACCGCCTGGACCTCCTGTGCGCATTCCAGAATCGTCCACTCTTCCGGATTGCCGATGTTCACCGGGAGATGCTCTTCTGATCTTGACAGCCGCATGATTCCATCAATCAGGTCGGACACATAGCAGAAGCTCCGCGTCTGCGAGCCGTCTCCGAACACAGTGAGGGCTTCGCCTCTTAGCGCCTGCATCATCAGGTTCGAGATTACGCGCCCGTCCGTCGGTTGCAGCCGCGGCCCGTAGGTATTGAAGATCCGTACCATGTGCGTATCCACACCGTAGTAGCGGTGGTACGCCATTACCACCGCCTCTGAAAACCTCTTCGACTCGTCGTAGACCGAGCGCGGCCCGATAGGGTTCACATGCCCCCAATACGTCTCCGGCTGCGGATGCACGTCCGGATCGCCATAGCACTCCGAGGTCGAAGCATGCAGAAACTTCGCGCCGCATGACCTCGCAACATCGAGCATGTTGATTGTCCCGTACGACCCGACCTTCAGCGTCTCCGGTCCAAGCCGCGCGTAATCATACGGGCTTGCCGGCGACGCAAAATTAAAGACATACCCCAAACCGTCAGTCTTCAGAGCGTCGCAAATGTCGTGCTCGATGAACTCGAATTTGGGTTCACGTTCGAGACCATTCAAGTTCTCCAGGTTCCCGGTGCACAGGTTGTCCACTCCCACCACATTGTTGCCGTCGGCTATCAGCGCCTCGCAAAGATGAGACCCCAGAAAACCGGCTGCGCCACTGACCAATACGCGTTTTTTTGCCAAGCCGTTGAACTCCCTCAACTACTGTTCTTTGAGCGTCTTCGCTCCAACCGCCGGATACGGCCGACCCACGCTGAAATATGTAAACCCTTTGCTCAACATCAAGCGGGGATCAAACAGATTTCTGCCATCAATGACAATCGGATGCCGCAAAACCCCCCGCAGGCGGTCCAGATCGATGGCCGCAAACTCCTGCCAGTCGCTCAGGATCACAACCGCGTGAGCGCCGTGCGCCGCCTCGTACATATCGGTCGCGTATCGCGCCTGCGGACCCTCTGGAATCACTGCCTTCGTCCGCTCCGCTGCCGCAGGATCAAACAGTGTCACACAGCTGCCCTCCTTCAGCAGCATCTGCACAATCTCGATTGCTGGCGACTCCCGAATATCGTCCGTCCCACCCTTGAAGGCCAGCCCAAACACCGCCAGGTTCTTCCCTCGCAGCGTCCACAGCGCAGAACGTATTTTCCGGAAAAAAATCTTCTTCTGCTGGCTGTTGATCTTTTCCACCTCGGCCAGCAAATCAAACTGCTGCCCCAGTTGCTCCGCCACCCAGCGAAACGCCGCCACATCCTTGGGGAAACACGATCCGCCGTATCCAATGCCGGCGCGAAGAAAATGCGGCCCGATCCGCTCGTCCATCCCAATGCCCTTGGCCACCTCTTCCACATTCACGCCCGCGGCGTCGCAGATGTTCGCCACGGCATTGATGAACGAGATCTTCATCGCCAGGAAAGCGTTCGTCGCGTGCTTTGTCAGCTCCGCGGCTTTCGTCGACATTTCCACCAGCGGCGGAGGATTGTCCGCTGAACGCCCACCCGGAACCGCATGCGGCAGCTTATAGTACTCGCCCGAGGTCAATGGCTCATAAATGCGCCGCATCACGTTCGCCGCCCGCTCGCTTTCAACTCCAATCACAATCCGGTTCGGATGCAGAAAATCCGTGACCCCAGTGCCTTCCCGCAAAAATTCCGGGTTCGACACGACATCGAATGTCTCCTTCGGCGCCCCATTCTGCTCCAGAATTCGCGTGATCCACTCGTTCGTGTAAACCGGCACCGTGCTCTTTTCAATGATTACCTTGTAACCGTCCACAGAGTGCGCAATCTCGCTCGCAACCGAATCCACATAGGAAAGGTCCGCATCGCCGGTATCCGACTGCGGCGTTCCCACCGCAATAAACACCGCGTCTGCCTGGGCCGTCGCACCATGCAGATCCGTCGTGAACTTAATGCTGCCTCGCCGATGGCGGCCCAGCAGTTCCGGCAGGTACTCCTCGTGAATCGGTACGCCGCCCTCGTTCAACATGCGAACCTTGTCTTCATCGTTGTCTACGCAAATCACCCGGTGCCCAATTTCGGCAAAGCATGCCGCGGAGACAAGGCCGACATATCCGGAACCTACGACCGCAATCGCAGACTGTTCATTCATTACTATTCCCTTTACCGCCCGATTCAGAGGTTGTGTTTCGCCGAGGGTTCAAGATTCAATCCACTCGAACCCGCAATCTTCCTGGTTGATCAGATCCAGAAAAGCGGCTTCAACTTCAGGATGCCTGATTTAATGCGCTGCGTCGAGCACCGCTACCGAAGCTCCCCGTTTCACCGCTCGCTCAAGCGCCGCTCCAATCTTCTCATTGTCGTCGGCTTTCAAATACGGATGCATTGGCAAACTCAGCACACGCTCCGCGGCCCTCTCCGCTACTGGAAAATCCCCGGCCTTATATCCCAGCCCCGCAAATGCCGGCTGCAGGTGCGCTGGTGTCGGATAATGCACCGCCGTTGGAATCCCATCCCGCCGCAGCGCCTCAGCCACGCGCTCGCGATCGTCAACTTCAATCGTGTACTGTGCGTATACGCTTGTATTGCCCTCTGCGATCCACGGCGTCTGCACAATCCCCTTCAGTCGTGCGTTGTATCGCTTTGCTACCTCTTCGCGAAGCTTGAGCTCCCGGTCAAATACCTCCAGCTTCGCCAGCAGCACCGCTGCCTGAATCGAATCCAGCCGCCCGTTCACTCCCAACCTAACATGGTGGTATCGCGACGCCTGCCCATGATTCCGAATCTCGCGCATCAGCTCGGCCAGGTGGTCCTCATTCGTAAAGCATGCGCCGCCGTCGCCGTAGCAACCCAGAGGCTTCGACGGGAAAAAGCTCGTGCAGCCGATCACGCTCAAATTGCACGATTGCCGCCCCTTGTACCTAGCCCCAAAACTCTGCGCGGCGTCTTCAATCACTGGCAGCCTCCCCGCCGCCTCCGCAATCGCGTCGAAATCAGCACACTGCCCATAAAGCGACACCGGCATCACAGCCCGCGTCTGGTCCGTCATCGCTGCCGCCAACATTGCCGGATCTAAGTTATATGTCTTCGGATCAATATCAACAAACACCGGCCGTGCGCCCAGCAGGGCAATCATCTCGACCGTAGCAATAAACGTAAACGGCGACGTAATCACCTCGTCGCCCGGCCCGATCTCTAGTGCCATCAGCGCAATCAGCAGCGCATCCGTTCCGCTCGCACAAGCGATGCAATGATTGCTGCCCGTTCGCCGCGCGAGTTCCGTCTCCAGTCTCGCAACCTCTGGCCCCAGAATGTACTGCCCGTGCTCCAGCACCGCATGAATGCCTGCATCCACGCTCTGCTTGATCAGCCGGTACTGCGCCTTCAGGTCAACAAATTCCATATGGATGCTCTCAACGGCTCAACAGTGCACTATCTTGTCGGATACGATCCCCTTCGTCGCGTTCCTCGTGTCCACCACCAATTGCGACTCTGCCACAACGCGCGCGTAGTCATAGTCCGAGTGGTCCGTCACGATCAGCACGGCATCATACTGCTCCAGATTCTTGAGCGGCGTGTTCTCCATGTCCAGGTCATAGTGCCGGCCCCGGCCCACGCGCGCAAAGTACGGATCGTTGTAGCTCACAATCGCTCCGCGCTTGCGCAGCAGCTCAATAATTATCAGCGCCGGAGACTCCCGCAGATCATCTACATCTCGTTTGTACGCAACACCTAGCACCAGTACCTTCGACCCCTTCAGCGCCTTCCCATGCTCGTTCAGCGCGGCCATCGTCTGGTCAATCACAAAGTACGGCATATTGCTGTTGACCTCGCCGGCCAGCTCAATGAACCGCGTATGAAAGTCGAATTCCTTCGCCTTCCACGACAGGTAAAACGGATCAATCGGGATGCAATGCCCGCCCAGTCCCGGCCCCGGGTAGAACGCCTGGAACCCGAACGGCTTGGTCTTCGCCGCGTGGATCACCTCAAACAGATCAATGTTCATCCGCAGGCAAAGCTGCTTCAGCTCATTCACCAGCGCAATGTTAACGCAGCGATAGATATTTTCGAGCAGCTTGGTCATCTCCGCCGCCGCCGGAGAAGACACTGGGACCGTCCGGTTAAAAATTGTCCCGTACACTGCCGACGCCAGCTCCAGCGCCACCGGCCCGCCCCCGCCAATCACCTTGGGGATGTCCCGCCGCGCCACCGTGTCGTTGCCCGGGTCTTCACGCTCCGGTGAAAACGCCACATAGAACCCCTTCGACTCCACATCACGCGCCACGCGCAGCCCCAACGCATTGCCTTTTTCGAGCATCGGTACCACAATTTCTTCCGTAGTCCCCGGATACGTCGTGCTCTCCAGCACTATCAGTTGCCCCTCGCGCACATGCGGCGCCATGGCTTCCAGCGTGCCCGTGATGTAGCTCAAGTCCGGCTCGTGATACTCGTTCAGCGGCGTCGGCACGCAGATAATCACCGCATCCATCTGCGCAATCTCGCTGTAATCGGCCGTTGCTTTGAATCCGTTCCGCTGCGCCGACTGCACCTCCGTCCCCGGAATCCGCACAATGTACGATCCGCCCGCGTTCAGCGTGTCAACTTTCCGCGCGTCTATATCGAATCCGGTTACTGGAAACCTCTGTTCACTGAACAGCAGGGCCAGCGGCAGCCCCACATAGCCCATCCCGATAATCCCTATACGGGCGGTTCGCGCTTCAATCCTGCTTTTCAGTCCGCTAATGGTCGTGGAGGTCGTTGTCACTCAGAGTCTTTCTGCTCAGGACGCGCCTTCGGGTGTCCAGCGCTGCCCGTCAAAACTAAGCCGCAACCTCAAGAGCTCATGCTCCAAGGTGCTTGTAGCCGCTCAAATCATGTCGATTTTAGCATGTGCAAGCCGGCTCCCTCCCTCGCGATTACGCAAGCAACCCTTCGACAAGCGCCTTCCATTCATCATCAGTCGTAGAACGGTAAAACTCACGTCCGGCTCGCCGGTACCAGTACTCAGCGTTTGAGAGCGACCCCTCTTTGCGATGGAGGTAAGCATGGACTGCCATTCCCTCTTTTGTCTCAAGTTCATCTACCAGGCCATGCGCTCTCGCCCAGTCACCTTTTGCATCCCACCAGAGCGCCGCAAGCGGCGCGGTGAACGCCGTGTCGGTCACATTGTCACCGAGTGAGTGCAGAAACTGCTCGATGGTCATCGCAACAGCTTACACTCTGGCCGCATCTACAGTTGCCTAGTCGTGAGCGGTTGCAACGTTCGTACTGCCGCACTGGGTATCAGCACAGTACAATGCTGATAGGCTTTGTCACGCGAAAGTGGCGAAATTGGCAGACGCACCAGACTTAGGATCTGGCGGGGCAACCCGTGGGGGTTCAAATCCCCCCTTTCGCACCATATCTTCAATGTTTTGCTTTACCCTGTAAGCACTATGAACCCCACCCAGCAACCTAGGATTAATCTCACTAAATCCCCGGACTATCGCGAGTCCTACGCCAACAGTGTGCAAATCCGCGTCAGCGTCTGGGACTTCTTCCTTAACTTCGGCGTCGCCCATTCAGAGACCCCCGACCAGGTTACCGTGCAGAACAACTACGGCGTCTACCTCAGCCCCCAGCAGGCCAAGGCCCTCTGGAACATGCTCAGCCAGAACCTCGCCCAGTATGAGCAGGCCTTCGGAACCATTGCGCTTGAGCCGCAGGGCGCGTCAATTCCTGTCCCCACCGGCCCTGTCCACTAGGACTGTGAACAAGCTCAGCGTGCCGCCATCCCGCCCGTCGTCCCTGTCGAACCGCATCCCGACATGGGCCGTCTTTCCTCTCACCTTCGCGGCCGTCTGGTTCGCCCATTGGCCGCTCCTGCGCCTTCCCTACTACTGGGACGAAGCCGGCTACTACATCCCCGCGGCCTTCGACTTCTTCCGCACCGGATCGCTTATCCCCTACTCCACTCTCTCCAACGCGCACCCGCCGCTGCCCTCGATATACCTGGCCGCATTCTGGAAGCTCTTCGGTTTCCATCCCTTTGTCACGCGCTCGGCCATGTGCGTCATTTCCGCCATCGCGCTTGCTGCCGTCTGGCGCATAGCGCTTACCGTGTTTCGGTCTACCTCTGTTGCTCTGGCAACACTAGTGCTCACCGCCATCTACCCCGTCTTCTTCGCGCAGAGCTCGCTCGCCCAGGCAGACATCTTCGCTGCGGCTGCCACGCTCTGGGCGCTGGCCTTCTTTCTCGACGGACGCCGCCTCTGGCCCGCCATCGTCTGCTTCTCACTCGCCGCGCTCTCCAAAGAGACCGCCATCATCACGCCGCTTGCGCTCGTCGCATGGCTGCTCTACCGGGCGTTCCGCACCCGCAGTTGGCAACCCGCCCGTACCGCGGCGCTGCTTTCAGTCCCCGCGCTGCCGCTGGCTCTCTGGTACGCCTACTACTGGCATCAGACCGGCTTCCTCTTCGGCAATCCGCAATACCTCCGCTACAACGCCACCTCCACACTTACGCCGCTGCGCATCCTCATCGCTCTCTGGCATCGCGTCAACCAGCTCACCCTGCACATGGACCTCTTCGTCCCGGTGCTGCTCGCGCTCGCCTGCCTCCTGCTCGACCCGCTCTCCGACTCCGGCAACTCGCCGCGCCCGCCCTTTCCACGCGAATATCGCAACACGTTCCTTGTCATCATCCTCGCCAACCTGGCCTTCTTCTCCGTCATAGGAGGCGCGCTCCTCGCCCGGTACATGCTGCCGCTCTACCCGCTGGTCGTCCTCTTCTGCGTTACCGCCTTCCACCGCCGTGTCCGACGCTGGCCCTGGTTCGTCGCCTTCTCAGTCATCGCCTTCATCGCCGCGCTCTTCATCAACCCGCCCTACCGCTTCGCACCAGAGGACAACCTCGCCTACAGCGACTTCATCCGGCTCCAGCGGCACGCCATCGCGCAAATCACCGCCCGCTACCCCGGCGAAACCGTCCTGACCGCCTGGCCTGCCACCGACGAGCTGACGAAACCTGAGCTCGGTTACGTCTCGCATCCCATTCCTGTGACCCCCATCGACAACTTCTCTTACGACCAGATCCAGCGCGCCGCTCAGCCCGGCGAACACTACACCATCGGACTCATCTTCGCCACCAAATACTCACCTCCAAGAAGCTTCCTCTTCGGCCGCTTCAACCGCGAGATGGACACCCGCTACTTCGGATTCCACTACGACCTGCCCCCGGTCTTCATCGCACGCCTGCTGGGCGGACAAGTCGTCTGGCAGCAACAAAGCCACGGCCTCTGGGCCGCCATCATCCACTTCAACCGTCCGGAGGAGGCTCAACTGCGTCTGCCTGCTGCCGCCAACGCCCCCGCGCCACATCTATAATCCATCTAGTGCAACAGATGTTCCGACTCCGGCAGCTCCTACGGGTGCTCATTCCTGCATTTTTTGTTTTTGCCCCGCTTCTTGCGCGGGCGCAACAGGCCGCCTCGCCGGCCGGCGCGTCAACTGCATCTGCCGCCGAGGAGCCGCACGGACGCCTGCTCCTCGTCCTGCCCTTTGAAAACAAAACAGGCCAGCCCAATCTCGACTGGATCGGCTTCGGCGCCGCCGACATCTTCAACCGCCGCCTCGACGCCGCCGGCTTCCTCACCATCAGCCGCGACGACCGCCTTTACGCCCTCGACCGTCTGGGCCTTCCCCCCAACTTCCGCCCCTCCCGCGCGACTACCATCCGCATCGCCCAGCTTCTCGACGCCGACTTCGTCATCATCGGCGACTATACCCTTGCGGGCACCCAGCTCGCTGCCTCAGCCCGCATCCTCAACCTGCACCAGCTCACTCTCAGTCCGCCCATCACCGAGCAGGCCGACCTCAAGGGCATCCTCGACACCTTCAACCGTCTCGCCTGGGACGTCGCGCGCAAGCTCGACCCCACCTACTCCGTCGCCGAGCAGACCTTCCTCGCGGCTGACGGCCCATTGCGCCCCGACGCCTTTGAGAATTACATTCGCGGCATGATCGCCGAAGCGCCTGCCGACCGCATCGAACACCTGCGCGAGGCTGTGCGCCTCAGCCCCGGCTTTACGCCCGCGCGACTTGAACTGGGCCGCGCCTACTTTGCCGATCAGGACTACGACGACGCGGCAGCCACCTTCGGCCAGATGCCCCGCGACGATCCCAATGCCCTTGAGGCCGACTTCTATCGCGGGCTCGCCCTCTTTTTTACCGGCAAATACCTCAGAGCCGAAGATGCCTTTGCCTTTGTCGCCACAGAATTGCCCTTGCCCGAGGTCGTCAACAACGAGGGCGTCGCCGCCAGCCGCCGCGGACGCGACGGCACGGCCCTGTTCCGCGAGGCCATCGCCGCCGACCCCCGCGATGCCGACTACCACTTCAACCTCGCCATCGCTTTGCGCAAGCACAATGACATTCCCGGGGCCATTTCCGAGCTCCAGACAGACCTCAGGCTCCACCCGCAGGACACCGAAGCGCAGTCCTTCCTCGGCTCATTGGAAAAGCCCGCACCCGCCTCGACACCAGCGCCGGCGCCGACACCATCCACTCCCGCCCAGGCCGCCGAGGCCGAAGAGTCACTCCCGCTCGAGCGCATCAAACGCACCTACGACGAAACCGAGTTCCGCCAGGCCGCCTTCGAAATGGAGCAGTTGCAGGAAGCCCGCCTCGCCGTGCTTCCGCCCGCACAACGTGCGGAAAGGCTCGTTGCCTCCGGTGATCAGTTCCTTCTCCGCGGCCTCATTCTTGAGGCTGAGCGCGAGTATCAGGACGCGCTCAAAGCGAATCCCGCTTCCGCGCTCGCGCACGCCGGGCTCGCCGAGGTCCGTGAACGCAGCTTCGACCTCAGGGCCGCACGCTCCGAAGCGCAGCAGTCCCTCCAGCTCGCACCCAATGTGCCCGCCTATCTGGTTCTAGCGCGGCTTGATCTCCAGTCCAATCAGCTCTCTGCCGCCGCGAATGAGGTCAACGCCGCGCTTCGCCTCGATCCCCACAATGCCGGCGCACTCGGCATGAAGCAGGCCGTCGAGGCCAAAGGACAGCAAGCCCCATGAACTGCTTTTCAAACAACGATCCCGGCCGGCCTCCGGCCGGCGTCGCCGCGTCCTGCTCCGCGGCGTCCCGGACCATCACTCGCGCAGCCTCGCTTTTCGCCGCGCTCTGCCTTCTGCTCATCGCTGGACTCGCCTTCGCGCAGAGCAGCAACACTACACCGCACGTCGTCGTTCTCCACCTTGACGACACGATCCAACCCATCAGCGAAGACTACCTCGACCGCGGCCTCGCCGAAGCCGCCCAAACCAACGCTGACGCGCTCCTCATCGACCTCAACACCCCCGGCGGCCTGCTCACCACCACCCGTTCCATGGTCAGCAAAATCCTCGCTTCGCCGGTTCCCGTCATCGTCTTTGTCGCGCCCTCCGGCAGCCGCGCTGGCTCTGCCGGATTCTTCCTCCTCGAAGCCGCCGACGTCGCCGCCATGGCTCCCGGCACCAATGCCGGAGCCTCCCACCCCGTCATCGAAGGCGCAACGCTCGGCCCCATCATGAAGCAAAAGCTCGAAAATGACACGACCGCCTTTCTCCGCTCCTACGTATCTCGCCGCAAGCGCAATGTCGACGCCGCCCAGCAGGCCGTTCTCAACTCCAAGTCCTATACCGACGAGGAAGCCCTCAACCTCCATCTCATCGACCTCATCGCTTCTAACAACCACGCCTTGCTCGACTCGCTCGACGGCCGCACCATCGCCCGCTTCAGCGGCAGCACCGTCACCCTCCATACGCGCGGGGCCGTAATCACAACCGTCGAGCCCACCTTGCGCGAAAGAATCCTCGACCGCCTTATGGACCCCGACCTCGCCGTCCTCATACTCGTCCTCGGCGGCCTGCTCATCTACCTTGAATTCAATGCGCCCGGAACCATTATTCCCGGAGCCCTCGGCACCCTCCTTGTGCTTATTGCCCTCTTCGCGCTCAACATGCTGCCCATCCGCTACACCGCCGTCATGTTGATCATCGGCGCCTTCGTTCTTCTCATGCTCGAGGTCAAATTCCCCAGCCACGGCATTCTTGCCTCAGCCGGAATCATCGCCCTTATCTTCGGCACACTCACCCTTGTCAACGGCCCCATCCCGCAAATGCGCGTGCACCCCGCCACCGCAATCGCCTGCGGCCTCGGCTTCGGACTTATCACCGCATTCCTCGTCCGTATTGCCTGGCGCGCGCGCAGGAACAAAACCATGCTCGGCCCTCAGGCTCTGGTCGGAGCCACCGGGATCGCCCAGCAGCCTATTGCGCCTCACGGCCAAATCCTCGTCCATGGTGAGCTCTGGCAGGCCGAATCAAACGCACCCATCGACTCCGGCGAGCCCGTTCTCATCCGCGCGGTGCGCGGCCTCACACTATTGGTAGACCGGGTGCCCGCATCCCGCACCCCGTCCGATTAGCCCCAAAACTCCCGCGCCACTGCGGTACAATCGCTGCGGGTAATCAAGAGATGAGCATTCCGGTACTGATCGTTGTAGCGATTGTTGTTCTCTATCTTCTCAACTCCATCAAAATCCTTCGCGAGTACGAGCGCGGCGTCATCTTCCGCCTGGGCCGTGCCCTTCCGCAGCCCAAGGGCCCCGGAATCATCCTCGTCTTCCGCCCCTTCGACCAGATTGTCCGCATCTCGCTTCGCCAAGAGGTCCTTGAAGTTCCTCCCCAGGACGTAATCACCCGCGATAACGTCACCATCAAGGTCAACGCCGTCATCACCCTTCGCGTCCTCGATCCCGCAAAGGCGGTCATCGAAGTTGCCAACTACGTCTACCAGACCTCGCAGTTCGCGCAGACCACCCTGCGCTCCGTCCTCGGCGAAGTTGAGCTCGACGGCCTGCTCTCCCATCGCGACGCCCTCAACCAGCGGATCCAGACCATCATCGATCAGCGCACCGAGCCGTGGGGTGTCAAGGTCGTCAGCGTTGAAGTCAAGCAGGTCGATCTGCCCGAATCCATGCTTCGCGCCATGGCCAAGCAGGCTGAGGCCGAGCGCGAAAAGCGGTCAAAGATCATCAACGCAGAGGGCGAATTCGCCGCCGCGCAGCGCCTGGTCGAGGCCGGCAATCTGCTCGCGCAGCAGCCGATCACCCTCCAACTGCGCTATCTGCAAACCCTCAACGACATCGGCACGGAAAAAAACACCACGGTCGTCTTCCCTTTACCGGTTGAGCTGGTCTCTCTATTAGGTAAGTTTGTCACCAACGTGAACCCGGTAGCTCCGGCGCAACCCGCGAAGAAACCAGAATGAGCATGTACGACAAACTCGACGACGAACCCGAACACCCCGATACCGAAATCACACTCGGCCTGCGCTCAATCCTCGGCATCTTCTTCGGCCTAGTACTGATCTGCGGAGTCTTCTTCGGATTCGGCTATTCCCTCGGGCGCAGCAACGCGGTCAAGCCATCCGCTGCTTCGGCGGTCACCGCGCAGTCTGCCACCAGCGCTCCCGCGCCGGTCACCACAGTCGTCGAACAGCCTGGGTCATCCTCAGCGAGCAACACCTCCAACGCCTCCACGCAGTCCAAACCTTCAGGAGCCGTCGCGCAAACGGTCCAACCGGCAACCACCACGCAGTCGCTTACGACGGCTGCCGCGTCTGAGGGATCCGCACCCACCGGCCCCGCGCCTGCGCCAGCCGACCAGGCAAAGCCAGCTTCCTACACGATTCCAGCACAGGCAGGATCCGCTTCTAACCCGTCATACAGTGCTCCGAGTGCCACCCGGCAGACGCCCATCATGGTCCAGGTCGCCGCCATCTCCCGCCCACAGGACGCTGACGTCCTCATAAGCGCGTTGCAGCAGCGCGGTTTCAATGCCTCCGCGCGTCGCGATGCCTCGGACAACCTGCTCCACGTCCAGATAGGCCCCTTCACTACCCGCCAGCAGGCCCTCGACATGCGCGCCCGTCTGCTCAACGACGGCTACAACGCTATCCTGAAATAGCTGGCTGCACCGCACTTCTCTTGTTTGCCTGTTGGCCATAGCACAACTCTCTCTGTATGCTGGCCATCGAATTAGACTTGTACCTTCATCATGGCCGGGAGCTCTCCATCAAAATCCCACCAGCCCTGGGGCGACCGCATTCGCGCACTCCGGAATGTGCCGGCCGTCCTGCGCATCGTGTGGGAGGCGGGCAAGTCCATCGTTGTCTGGGGACTCGTCCTGCGCGTCATCGTTCCCGCACTCGGCCTCGCCATCGCGGCAGTCGCCGCCAAAATCATCACCGGAGTCGCGCGCGCCCTCGAACATCAGCCGCAATTCCCGTACTTCTGGTGGCTCGTCGCCGGCGAGGTCGCCCTTGCCCTTCTGACCGGAATTCTCAGCCGCGCCATCGACTACACAGATCAGCTCCTTGCTGACCGCTACACCTTTCACGTCAGCGTAATGGTCATGCAGCAGGCAGCGCAGCTCGACCTCACTACCTACGAAGACCCCGTCTATTACGACCGCCTCGAGCGCGCCCGCGTGCAGGCCACTGACCGCCTCGCCATGATCCAGCAGATGGGCCGCCTTTTTCAGCAGATCGTCCTCACCCTCATCTGGAGCGGCGTCCTCATTTACCGCTCGCCCTGGATGATCCTGCTCCTCATCGGCGGCGTGCTCCCGTCTTTCTTCGGCGAGACTCACTTCGCCTTCCTCGGCTACGCCAAAAACTTTCGCCAGACCCCCGTCAAGCGCCAACTCGACTACCTTCGCCAGGTTGGCGGAAGCAAAGAAGCCGCTAAGGAGCTCAAGCTCTTCAACCTCAGCGGCTACCTTACAGATATCTTCAAAAGACTCTCGCACCAAATCTTCGAAGAAGACGTTGCTCTCTCGCGCCGCAAGCTCATCTGGGGTGGACTGCTCTCGCTCATCAGCACTCTCGGTTACTACGGCGCATACGTCTTCGCCATCTATGAGGCCGTCACCGGGCACTACCCCACTATCGGTGTCTTCTCGCTCGTCACTGTCGCCATCCAGCAGTCCAGCACTAACTTCCAGCAGGCATTCTCCACCGCCTCAGGCATTGCCGATCAGGCGCTCTTCCTCACCGACCTCATCGCATTCTTTGAGATGAAGCCCTCCGTGCAGTCCAAGCCGGACGCGCTGCCTGCTCCGCGCCCCATTCGCCGCGGCTTTGAGTTTCGCAACGTATCCTTCGCCTATCCCGGCACGACCCGCCGCGTCCTAAAGGACTTCAACTTCGCTCTCCGACCCGGCGAACGCATCGCCCTCATCGGAGAAAACGGCCAGGGCAAGACCACCGTCGTCAAGCTCATCACCCGTCTCTACGATCCCACCGAGGGCGAAATTTTGCTCGACGGCATCAACCTCCGGGATTATGACCTCGACGATCTTCATAAGGAAATCGGAGTCATCTTCCAGGACTTCATGCGCTACGAGATGACCGCTCGCGAAAACATCGCCATCGGCCGCGTCGAGCTGCCCCACACCCAGGAGGAAATCGAGTCCGCCGCGCAAAAGAGTCTCGCCCTCGGCGTCATCCGGAAAATGCCCGCCGGTTACGAGCAGATGCTCGGCCGACGCTTCGAGGGCGGCGTCGATCTCTCCGGCGGCGAGTGGCAGAAGATTGCTCTTGCCCGCGCCTACCTGCGCGACGCGCAGTTACTTGTCCTCGACGAGCCCACCGCCGCGCTCGATGCAAAGAGCGAGCTTGAGGTTTTCGAGCGCTTCGCCGAGCTGACAACCGGAAAAATGGCTCTGCTTATTTCCCACCGCTTTTCAACGGTTCGCATGGCTGACCGCATCGTAGTCCTTGAGGGCGGACACCTCGTTGAGGAAGGCACGCATCAGCAGCTCATGGCCCTTGGCGGCCGCTACGCATCCATGTTTGAAATGCAGGCCGCAAGCTATCGCTAACGGAGATCTATGCCGTATCAAATCCCGGAAATAGATCAGGACATTCTCGATCACGCCGGCATCCGCGCCCGCGAGCTCAGCGCTCACGCACGCACGCACGCCGCCCAATGGACAGTAGTCCACCGCCCCATCGGCCCGCTGCCATTCCTCGACTCAATCGAACAGACCCACTCCGCCCTTCGCGCCCTCATGCATGAGCTCCAGCAACTCACCCCTGAAAGCCCCACGCCACTGCACGAGCTCCAGGAGAATCCTCGCCTGCTGCGCGGCGCAATTCAGGACATATCCTCGATTCGTCGCAAGGTCCTCCGTCTCCCGCGCATCGACAACGAGCCGCGCAATGCCGTCCTCGCCCGCGCCTATCTCGACGCGGCATCCTCCGTCTGGAACGGCTCCGCGCTTCGTATTTACGTGGATGTCGCGCAGCAACAAGACCCCCTTCAGCTGAAGGAACTTTGGGCTTTCCCGTCATTTCTCAAGTTCACACTCCTTCAGCTCATCATCAGGCAGGCCAACACCATGCTGCACATGCCCCTGTCGCCCGGCGCAGGCTCGCCCGCTCTGCTCTCCACTCGCATCAAGAGCCTCCGCGAGATCGGCCACGCCGATTGGCTGTCGCTCATGGAACCGCTCGTGCTCTTCGACTCCGTCCTGCGGCAGGATCCCGCCGGCGCATTCCCGCTCATGGACTTCGACAGCCGCGAGAACTACCGCAAGCGCATCGCCGAGATCGCGCGCCGGTCTGATTCCTCGGAATCACAGGTCGCCACCATCGCGCTCCACCTCGCCGAGGACGCTCAGCAAAGGCACATCGAAGACCCGCG
>Ga0335075_10000860_pt1 | contig 51491 bp, 43 predicted proteins | sample Lox_Sample_24_FD_206723 | JGI IMG/M metagenome (GOLD analysis project Ga0335075, IMG submission 206723) | Soil microbial communities from Loxahatchee National Wildlife Refuge, Florida, United States - Lox_Sample_2.4 | ecosystem: Environmental > Terrestrial > Soil > Wetlands | place: USA... | reverse complement strand
GCAGGCGTTCGAGGCGGCGACCCGGCTCATCAACAATCCGCACGGCGGTCCGCTCGGGCTCGTCTACACCGAGGCGCTGACACTCGAGCTCATCTGCAACGCGGTCGCCACGCTCTCATCGCTCACGGGCGCTCCCGCCGAGGAGTACAGCGACCGGGAGCTGCGATGCCTGCACGCGGCGCGCGCGGCGCTGATGCGCCAGTTCGCGCCCGCACCGACGATCGGCAAGCTCGCCCGCTCGGTCGGCATGTCGAAGTCGACGCTCACCAGGGGCTTCAAGGCCGTGTTCGGCGAGACGATCTTCGATTTCAGCCTGCGCTGCCGGATGCGACATGCGCTGATGCTGATGCGCGACCAGGGACGGTCGGTCGAGCAGGCCGGAGAGGCGATCGGCTACGCGCATCCGACCTCGTTCACGACGGCGTTCCGGCGGCACTTCGGCATGCGCCCGATCGATGTGCGGCGGGCGAAGTCCCGGGCGACTAGGCCGAACTCCTAGCAAATCCGCTGCGCGCGCAAAGGCTGACCGCAAGGCCCGCGGGTATCGTCGCCCGTGGATCATACCTAGAAAGGCGGGGGCGACGCAGATGGCAAACTCGGGCTCGAGATGCGATGCCGGCAAGCCGGCGCAGCGGCGGGTGCTCAGCGCGGTGGGCGCGGCCGTATGCATTGCCCTGTATGGGGCGGCCTGTCCGGTGCGCGCCGACGATGCGGCGCCGGCGGACGACAGCGGCACGCCCGCCACGCTGCAGGAGATCACGGTCACCGCGAGCCGGCGGACACAGACCCAGGAATCGGTGCCTTACAGCCTTACGGTCATCACGCCGCAGCAGCTCGAAGACGCCAACGTCGGCGACATCTCCTCGCTGACGAGCCAGGTGCCGGGCCTCAGCATGTACGATTTCGGGGCGCGCTTCGCCGGTGCCACCGTGCCGATCATCCGCGGCATCAATGCCACCGGCGAGCCGCGGGGATTTCGCTCCTTCGAGCAGAGCCCCGTGGGCGTCTATGTCGACAACTCGCCGATGGACGACTACATCGGCCTCATCGATCTGCAGCGCATCGAGGTGCTGCGCGGCCCGCAGGGTACGCTCTACGGCGCCGGGGCGCTCGGCGGCGCGATCCGCCTGATTCCCAACGACCCGGAGCTCGACACGACCTCCGGCCAGGTGGAAGCGGGCGCCGACCGCCTGGCGCACTCGAGCGGCACCGGCTACACGCTCGATGGCGTCCTCAACCTGCCGATAGGACACGACATGGCGTTCCGGGTGGCCGCGAAGTACGACGACCAGCCGGGGTGGATCGACGTCTATGGCCTCCTCAAGCGCAGCAACCCTGGGGTGAGCGGCGTGCCCGAGCTCGCCGATCCCTCCGATCCGGTCGACAGCTCCGGCATCTACAGCAGCCGCTCCGACTGGAACGACCAGAAGACCTTCACCGGGCGCGCCTCGCTCCTCTGGCAGCCGGTCGAGGGTTTCAAGGCGGTGCTCGCCCTGCTGCACACCGGCCTGCGCGGCGATGGCGGCCCGCAGGTGAATCCCGACTTCCCGGGCGGCGCCTCGCCGATCGATCCCGGCGTGACGCTGCCGGCGGGCGGACCCTACACGGAGTTCTCCCAGGTCGATCAGCCGTTCTCCCGCTACACCAACCTGACGAGCCTCGATCTGAGCTACGACGCCGGGTTCGCCACGCTGTCTTCGACGAGCTCCTACCGGACGACCACCGGGCAATTCCTCGAGGACGACACCTACAACATCGCGGGTGTCGACGGCGGTGCATACCTGCCGTACTACGCGGGCAATCCCGTCAATCCGCGGTTCGTCTACGATTATCAGTTCAACGACAGGGAGCGCACCTTCAGCCAGGAGGTGCGCGTGGTCTCGAAGACGCCCCTCTGGCAGCGGCTCGATTACGTGGTGGGCGCGTATTACGAGGACCAGACACGCGACGGCGCCTGGAACATCGCCAACCCTGGTACGCCCGAGCGCTCGGTGGCCCAGGGTTGCACGGGCGCGGTGTACTACGGCGCCAGCTATCCGGATTGCCTGGTCACCGCCGGTCCCGGCGATCTCGACTTCACGCAGACCGACAGTCAGCATTTCGAGGACAAGTCGGTCTACGGCGATCTCATCTGGCACATCGCGCCGCGCCTGAGCCTGACGGGCGGTCTGCGGCACTTCCAGCAGGAGTTCACCGACGCGCAGCTCTACCTGGACTACACCTTCCCGACGCTGGTGCCGGCGACGCCGCACGAGTCGCCGGCCTCGAAGAACATCGGCAAGGCGGACCTGTCCTACGAGTACGCGCACGACCAGTACGTGTACGTCCTCTGGTCGCAGGGCTTCCGCCGAGGCGGCGCCAACTCCGTGCCGCTGGTCGGTCCATTCAAGGAGAGCCCGCTGCTCGCGGGCTACGCGCCCGACAGCACCAACAACTACGAGGCCGGGCTCAAGGGCCGGTTCGCGAACGGACTGAGCTATGCGTTCGACGTGTTCGACGTCAAGTGGGACAAGCCGCAGATCTCCGCCAGCCTGCCCTCCGGCAACCTCGCGGTGTACAACGGCAACACGGCCGAATCGAAGGGCTTCGAGCTGCAGTCCATGGGCCCGCTGTTCCTGCCGGGCCTGGCGTACAACATCGGCGTGTCCTATGCCGACGCGAAGCTCACCAGCGACTTCTCGCTGCCGGCGAACGACGGCACCGGCACGATCGTCCCGGGCCTGATCTCCGGCAAGGCGGGCGATCAGCTGCCGGGCAGCCCCAGGACCAGCCTCACCGCGGCGCTCGACTATCAGCGGCTGATCATGCCGGGCTACTCGCTCGCCCTGTCGCTCAACGGCACCTATCACGGCGTCGTCAAGCTGGGCCTGGCGCAGGGGGAGAGCAACACGCCGGTGCAGCAGTCCTCGACCTACCTGATCCTGAACTTCTCGGCGGCGCTCAGCCACGATCCCTGGCGCGCGGTGCTGTACATCACCAACCTCGCCGACAAGCAGGAGATCCTGGTGCCGCCGTACAACCCGGATCAGTTCGACGACCTCACGAACGATACGATAGTCAACGAGCCGCGGGTGATCGGCTTCCGCCTGGCCTACATGTTTTGAGGTCATGAGCCGTCCCTCGATCCGCGCGGGCGTCTGGGCGGCAACCGGTCTGCTGGCCGCGGCGTCCGCCGGCGCCGGGGTGCCTGCGGCGCCCGCCGCTCTCACCGGCGCCGACTATGCCCGCGCGGAGAGGCTGATGCCCTATAACACCGAGCGGCTGGTGTTGCACGGCGTCAGCGACGTGACATGGTTGGAGGATGGGGAGCTCTCCTATCGGACGACGACTGCGCGCGGCGGCGAGCTCGTGGTCGTCGATCCGGTCCGGGGCACACGCCGGGCCGGCCCGGAGCAGACCGCGCCCGCGCCAACGCCCGCGGCGGCTGCCGCTCCCGATGCGAACGGGGCGCGCTCTCCCGACGGGCGCTGGGCCGCGTTCATCCGGGACGACAACCTTTGGGTTCGGCGTATCGCCTCGGGGCAGATCCTCCAGCTCACCTTCGACGGCGTGAAGGACTTCGGCTACGCGACCGACAACTCCGGCTGGCATCACTCCGATCGGGCGGTCGTGAGCTGGTCACCCGACTCGCGGCGGATTGCGACCTACCAGCAGGATCAGCGCGGAGTCGCTGACATGTATGTGGTGAGAACCGGTGTCGGTCATCCGGTGCTGGAAGCCTGGAAGTACGCGATGCCCGGGGACAGAGTGGTCCCGACCATTCAGCGAGTGGTCATCGACGTCGCGGCGCGCAAGGTGATCCGCCTGCGGATGCCCGCGGATCAGCGCCGGACGGCGCACTGCTACGACCTCAACTGCGGGCCGGACGGCTCGATGACCGACGTGCAGTGGAGTCCCGACGGCGGTCATCTGGCATTCGTGTCGGTTTCGCGGGACCACAAGGTGGCGTGGCTGCGGATCGCCGACGCCGCGACAGGGGCCGTGCGCGGGGTGATCCGGGAGGAGGTGCCGACTTTCTACGAGTCGGCGAGCGGCTGGGCACAGGACGCCGTCAACTGGCGCTACCTGCCGGCCACTCACGAGGTGATCTGGTTCTCGCAGCGCGACGACTGGGGGCATCTGTATCTCTACGATGCCCGCAGCGGGCGGCTCGAGAACCGGATCACCGCCGGAAGCTGGAATGTCATCTCGCTGCTGAAGGTCGACCGCCGGCGCCGCGTGCTCTATTTCCTCGGCGCGGGCCGGGAGCCGGGCGCCAATCCCTACTTCTGCTACCTCTACCGGGTGGATCTGGACGGCCGCCATCTCGAGCTCCTCACTCCGGAGCGGGCGAATCACCAGGTCTCGATCGCCCCGTCCGGCCGCTATTTCACCGACACGTACTCGACCGCCGATACGCCGCCGGTGACCGTCCTCAGGGCCGCTGACGGCCGGCTGATCCGTGTCCTGGAGAGGGCCGACATTTCGCGGCTGCGCGCCGGCGGCTGGCAACCGCCCGAGCCCATCACCGTGAAGGCGCGTGACGGGGTGACGGACCTTTATGGACTCCTCTACCGGCCGACGGATTTCGATCCAACGCGCAAGTACCCGCTCATCGACCGGATCTACCCCGGGCCGCAGATCGGCAGCGTCGGCGAATTCGGCTTCCAGACGGCGCGCGGCGATTCCCAGGCCATGGCGGAGCTCGGCTTCATCGTGGTCGCGATCGATGGCATGGGCACCTCGCTGCGCTCGAAGCGCTTCCAGGACGCCTACGGCGGAAACCTGAGCGATGACACGCTGCCCGATCAGGTGGCTGCGATCCGCGAGCTGGCGCGGCGCGACCCGTGGATCGACCTCGCGCGCGTCGGCATCTATGGGCACTCCGGCGGCGCCTACGCGGCCGTGCAGGCGATGTTCCGCTATCCGAAGTTCTTCCAAGTGGGCGTGGCGGAGTCCGGCAACTACGACCAGCGGGGTTACGAGGGCGACTGGGGCGAGCAGTACATCGGCCTGCTGCGGCACGGCCCCGGCGGGACTTCGAACTACGACAGTCAGGACGATCAGCGGCTGGCCGGCAACCTCCAGGGGCATCTGCTGCTCATGGATGGCACGACCGATGACAACGTGCCGCCTTACCTGACGACGCTGCTGGTGCAAGCGCTGATCGATGCCAACAGGGACTTCGACCTGGTGATGCTGCCCAATCAGCGACACATGTATCGCGGCGCGGCGCGCCTCTATGCGGCACGGCGCCGTTGGGACTACTACGTGCGCCACCTTCTCGGAGCGCGGCCGCCCCGCGGCTACGCGTTGCATCCCCCCGCGGGCGCGCCGCTCGGGTACGGGTGGTGAGCGCGGCCGGCTCAGTCGAGCTCCGCGAGCGGCACGCCCTCGCGGCGCAGCGCTTCGATCAACGGCGCGAGCTGCCCGCGATAATGGCGCCAGCGGCCGCTGGAGGAGCGGTAGATCGGCCTTCGAACCTGGGCGGCGCTCGCGGTGTAGGAGACGGCGGTGTTGCGCTCGACCTCGACCGCACGATCGGACCAGTCCAGGCCGCAGGCGCGCGCCAGCTCGGCTCCCGTGCGCCGCGGATCGCCGACCAGCTCCTCGTACCGGACCTCGTGGATCGAATCGCCGAGAGCGTCACGCCAATGTGCGATGAGCCGGGAATAGGCCGCGTAATACCGCGCGAGCTCCTGCAGGTCATAGCTGAACGGATACGCCTCGCCGAACAGGGTGCGGTACATCGCGAAGCAACCGTCGAGCGGGGAACGGCTGACGAGCACGAGCCGTGCGCGCGGCAACGCGCGATGGATCGCGCCGAGATAGAGATAGTTCATCGGCAGCTTCTCGATGATCGTCTGCGCGCCGCTCGCAGCGCCGGCGCGCTGAGCATAGCCGGCCGCGACGGCGTTCCAGTCGGCCCTGGCGGCGCGTGCGAACACGTCCGTGGCCGTCGCGGCATCCGCGCCGGGCTGAGCGGGCGGCGACGCCGCGAGGAGGGCGCCGGCGAAGTGATCGGTCTCCCCGTTCGACCGCACTCCGGGAAGGCCTGTCAGGATGCGCTCGACCAGTGTCGTGCCGGATCGCGGCAGACCGACGATGAAGAGGTAGCGGCTCGACTCCTCGGCGCCGAGCGAGACCGCACCTGCGCTGCGCGGGAACGTCTCGGCGATGCGCCGGAGCTTGCGCTCGTCGACCGCTACATCGTAGGCCAGGTGACGCCGGCGGGTGCCCGCCGCCGTCGCGAAGCAGTCGAAGGCCTCCCCGTATTGCCCGAGGTCGTCGAGCTCCTTGCCGAGGGCATAGCCGAGAAACACCCGCGCGCGGTCCTCGAGATCCGGGCGGGCGAGCTCGCGCCGCAGCAGCTCGATGTGGTTGCTCGCCGCGCTCTGCGGCCGCAGCTCCGAGCGCAGCAGGTAGCTCGGATACTCCCGGGCATCGAGCGCGATGGCCCGGTCGCAGGCGTCTTCGGCCTGCGCCAGCCGGCCGAAGCTGCGCTCGCTCGAAGCCAGGTTGTACCAATGCCGTGCTACGGCCGGAGCCAGCTCCACGGCGCGCCGGTACAGCGTGTTGGCACGCTCGTGCCGGCCCAGAGCGAGCGATACGTGCGCCAGGGCATCGTAGGCGTCGGCAACGCCTGGCCGGAGTTTGACAGCGCTCTCGACTACCGCATCGGCGTCCCCGCGCCGGCCCAGCCGCAGCAGGATCGTTGCCAACAGGCCGTGAGACGGCGAGCAGACGGTCCTGCCGGCGACCGCCCGCTCCGCGAATGCCAGCGCTGCCGCCGGCCGGCCGGCGCGCAGCAGGCGGAAAGCCTCGGCTTCGGGTGGGGCGGCCTGCGCGGTCATAGGTGGCGGATGATACGATGACCGATCCGCTGCTGCAGCCTTACCGGCTGCGACATCTCACGCTGCGCAACCGCCTGATGACGACCGCGCACGAGCCTGCCTATCCGGAGGAGGGCATGCCGAAAGCGCGTTATCGCGCCTATCACGTCGAGCGTGCGAAGGGCGGCATCGCGTTGACCATGACGGCCGGATCCGCCGCGGTGTCGCGCGACAGTCCGCCCGCCTTCAACAACATCACGCTCTACAGGGACGAGGTCGTCGGCTGGATGAAGGAGCTGACGGATGCCTGTCACGAACACGGCACCGCGGTGATGATCCAGATCACCCACCTCGGCCGGCGCACCCGCTGGGACCGCGGTTTCTGGCTGCCGGTGGTTTCGGCCTCGCACCGCAAGGAGGCCGCCCATCGCGCCTTCCCGAAGAAGATCGAGGACTGGGACATCCACCGCATCGTCCGCGACTACGCGGATGCGGCCGAGCGCATGCAGGCAGCGGGGCTCGACGGCATCGAGCTCGAGGCGTACGGGCACCTGATGGATCAGTTCTGGTCGCCGCTCACCAACGAGCTGCAAGGCCCCTACGGCGGCTCGCTCGACAACCGTCTGCGCTTCGCGTTCGAGGTGCTCTCCGCTGTCCGTCAGCGCGTCGGACCGGAGTTGATCGTCGGCGTGCGCTACAGCGTCGATGAGCTTCTGCCGGGAGGGCTGACCCGGGAGGAAGGACTCGAGATCGCGCGCCGCCTCAAGGCGAGCGGCATGGTCGATTTCATCAACGTCATCCGCGGTCATATCGACACCGACGCCGGCCTGACGGACGTCATTCCCATTCAGGGCATGCCGAGCGCTCCGCATCTCGATTTTGCGGGCGAGGTCCGCGCCGAGATCGGCATGCCGACCTTCCACGCGGCACGCATCCAGGACGTGGCGACCGCCCGGCACGCCATCGCGGCCGGCAAGCTCGACATGGTGGGGATGACCCGTGCGCACATGGCCGAGCCGCACATCGTGCGCAAGATCCGCGACGGGCGCGAGGATGACATCCGGCCCTGCGTCGGCGCCAACTATTGCCTGGATCGGATCTATCAGGGCGGAGCGGCCTACTGCATCCACAATCCCGCCACGGGGCGGGAGCTCTTCATGCCCCATGAGATCCCGCGGGCGGCGCGGCGGCGCAAGGTGGTCGTCGTCGGCGCCGGACCCGCGGGGCTCGAGGCGGCCCGGGTCGCCGCCGAGCGCGGGCACGACGTGGTGGTGCTCGAGGCGGCCGCGGAGCCCGGCGGCCAGATCCGGCTGAGCGCGCGCAGCCGGCGCCGCCGGGAGATGCTGGGCATCATCGACTGGCGCATGTCGCAGTGCACCGCGCGCGGTGTCAGGTTCCGCTTCGAGACCTGGGCCGATGCGCAAGACGTCCTCGCCGAAGCTCCGGAGGTCGTCATCGTGGCCACGGGAGGGCTGCCGCACGTGGACGTGCTGGAGTCAGGCAACGACCTCGTGGTGTCGAGCTGGGATATCATCTCCGGCAGCGTGGCGCCGCGGTCGAGCGTGCTCCTCTTCGACGACGCGGGCGATCACGCCGGTCTACAGGCGGCAGAGGTCCTCGCAACCGCGGGGGCGCGGCTCGAGCTCATGACTCCGGAGCGCGGCCTGGCGCCGGAAGTCATGAACATGAATCTCGTTCCCTACATGCGCACTCTGCAGAAGCTCGATGTCACTTTCACCGTCACGTACCGCCTGCTGGCCGTGAGGCGCGACGGTGACCGGATCGTTGCCGCCATCGGCAGCGACTACGACGGCGTGCGCAGCGAGCGGCGCATCGATCAGGTCGTGGTCAATGACGGTACGGTTCCGAACGAGGAGCTGTACTTCGCCCTCAAGCCGCAGTCCACGAACCTGGGAGAGATCGACCACGACCGGCTGCTCGGCGGGCTGCCGCAGAGCCTGCGCCGCAATCCCCAGGGCACCTTCCAGCTCTTCCGGATCGGGGACGCGGTGGCCTGCCGCAACACCCATGCGGCGATCTACGAGGCCCTGCGGCTGGTCAAGGACCTGTAGCGATGCAGGAGGCCATTCCGATCGGGGCCGATGCCCGGCAGCGCGCGCTGACGGCGGCGGTCATCGGCCTCGTGCTGGTCGTGATCGGCGGCAGCATGTACAACATCCTGCCGCTGCTGGCGGCGGGAGCGGCGGACAAACTCGGCTTCTCCGCGCGCCAGGCCGGCGTCATGTCATCGGTGCTGACAGCCGCCTCGGGTGTCAGCGCCCTGTTGGCCGGAGCGTGGGTGCGGTCCGTGCGCTGGTCGCACGGGGCGGCGGTCTCCCTGGCCGCGACGTGCGCCGCGTGCCTGGCCGCGATGCTGGCCCATGGCTACTGGCCGTTTCTGCTGCTGCAGGGACTCGCCGCATTTTTCGCCTGCGGCGCGTTCTCGCTGGGGATGACCGTGCTCTCCGACGGGCGCGAGTCGGCACGGGGATTCGGGGTGGCCATCTCCGCGCAGTCGGCCTACCAGATCGCGGCGCTGTGGGCGGGGCCGGCGCTGCTGCGGCTGTCGGGCCTCAACGGCGTGCTGGCGCTGTTGGCGATTCCGGCCGGCCTGTGCATCGCGCTGGCGCCGCTCCTGCCCGCCGCCGGCCGCGCGGTGAAGACCCACGCCGCGGCCAAAGGCTTGCTGCGGCCCGCGACACTGCTCGCATTCATGGGCTTCACGGCCTTCTTCATCGGCGCCGGAGCGTACTGGACGTATCTCGAGCTGATGGGCGAGGCGCAGGGCATGTCGGCCCGGCAGGTCGCCAACTGGGCGGCGATCGCCGTGGCCGCCGGCATACCGGGAGGGCTGCTCGCCTGGGCGCAGGGCGGCCGGCTCGGGAATCTGCGCCCCCTCGTTCTCTCAGCCGTGCTCATTCTCATCGCGGCGGCCCTCCTGACCGGCTCCCGCGGCGCGACGGCATTCGGTGTCGCCGGCGCCATCTACTACTTCGCGTGGTGTTATGGCGTTGCCTACCAGTACTCCCTGGTCAACGCGGTCGATGCGACCGGGCGGGCGATCGCCGTGACCGGGGCGTTCGCGTTCTTCGGCTCAGCCGGCGGCGCGGCCCTCGCGGCGCTCTTCGTGACGCCGCACGACTATGGCGCGGTGATCTGGATAGTTGCCGTTGGGGTCTGCGTCAGCACCGCGATGTTCGCAAGTGCGGCGGCCGTACACAAAAGAGCCAACGGCCGCTAACCGAGGAGCCGCTCCAGCTCCGGCACGATCTGGAAGAGATCGCCGACCAGACCGACATCGGCCACCTCGAAGATCGGGGCTTCCGAATCCTTGTTGATGGCGACGATGGTGCGCGCATCCTTGATGCCCGTCAGGTGCTGGATCGCCCCGGAGATCCCGATGGCGATGTAGAGCTCCGGCGCGATGATCTTGCCGGTCTGGCCGACCTGCAGCTCGTTGGGGGCATAGCCCGCATCCACGGCGGCGCGCGAGGCGCCCACGGCGGCGTGCAGCTTGTCCGCCAGTCCGTACAGCGTCTTCTTGAAGGCATCGGCGCTGCCGAGCGCGCGGCCGCCCGAGACCACCCGTGAGGCGGTCTGCAGGTCGGGCCGGTCGCTCTTCGCCGCGGAGACCGAAACAAACCGCGTATGGGCCGGAATCCCGGCAGTGACGGTGGCCTTCTCGACAGGCGCCGATCCGCCTGCCGCGGCGGGCTGAAACGACGCGGCGCGCACCGTGCCGACGACCTTCGCCCCGGGCTCCACCTCCACGGTGACGATGGCGTTGGCCGCGTAGATCGGGCGGCGAAAGCGCGTTGCGCCATCGACCGCCATGATGTCGCTGATCTGGGCCGAATCGAGCAGGGCGGCGACACGGGGCATCAGGTCCTTGCCGAAGGTGGTCGACGGACCCAACACATGAGTGAAAGGACCCGCGAGCGCCGCAATCTGCGGCGCCAGCGCCGCGGCCATGGGGTGAGCGCTGCTGGGATGCTCCACCGTCAGCACGCGCGATACGCCCTTCAAGGCCGCGGCCTGCGACGCCACTGCACCAGCGTCTGCCGCGAGCACCGCGACGGTAATCTCCCCGTCAGGGATGGCGGATGCACAGCTGACGCACTTGGCCGTGCTGGGATTGAGGTGGGCGCCGTCGTGCTCGGCGACGATCAGAATACGACTGCTCATGATTACAGGACGCCCTTGCTCTTGAGAGTGGCTATCAGCTCGGCGGCATCCTTGACCTTGATGCCCTTCTGCCGTTGCGGCGGCGGCTCGAAGCGCGTGAGCTTGAGACGTTGCTTTTGCTCGACCCCGAGCGCGGCGAGCGTCAGCGTCTCGAGCGGCTTCTTTTTCGCCTTCATGATGTCCGGCAGCTTCACGTAACGCGGCTCGTTGAGGCGCAGATCCGTCGTGATCACCGCGGGCAGGTCGACTTCGAGTGTTTCGAGGCCGGCATCGACCTCGCGGGTGACGCGCGCCCTCTCACCATCGAGCTCCACCTTCGAGGCGAAGGTCGCCTGCGGGCGCTGCCACAGCGCCGCCAGCATCTGGCCGGTCTGACTGTTGTCGTCGTCGATCGCCTGCTTGCCCAGGATGACCAGGAAGGGCTGCTCCCGCTCCGTGAGCTTCAGCAGTGTGCGAGCGGCCACGAGGGGCTCGACGATGCCGTCCGCCTGCACGTGCAGCGCGCGATCGGCGCCCATCGCGAGGCAGGTGCGCAGCTGCTGCTGGCAGTCGGCGGGGCCGATGCTCGCGACCACCACCTCCTCCGCGGCGCCCCGCTCCTTGATCCGCAGGGCCTCCTCGAGCGCGATCTCGTCGAAGGGGTTGACGCTCATCTTCACCCCTTCGGTGATCACGCCGCTGGCATCCGGTTTGACCCGGATGCGCACGTTGTAGTCCACCACTCGCTTGATGCCGACCAGAATGCGCTTCATACCTCGGACCGTCGATGCAAGTTAATCTATGTTCCCGCCACTATAGCAGACGTTCGCGCTAGAATTAGCTCAGCGCTGTCCGCGGAGTTCAACGGGATTCGCATCAAAAGTATGCTGGGGTACGCGCTCCGCCGCATTGCCGGAACCGTCCCGACTTTGCTGATTCTCGTCACGCTGTCGTTCTTCGTCATCCGCCTGGCGCCCGGCGGCCCGTTCGACGGGGAGCGGGCACTCACGCCGCAGGTGCGTGCCAATCTCGACCATCTCTACGGCCTCGACCGGCCGCTCGGTGTGCAGTATCTGCATTATCTCGAGGGTCTCGTGCACGGGGATCTCGGCCTTTCATACAAGCTGCGCGACGAGAGCGTCGCGGGGCTCATCGCGCAGGGGCTGCCCGTCAGCCTGTCGGTCGGCTTCGCCGCGCTCGCGCTCGCGATGCTGGGCGGAGTGCCGCTCGGCATCTGGGCCGCACTGCGCCGCGGCGGAGTCGTCGATTACGCGGTCACCGGCCTCGCGACGCTCGCCATCGCTCTGCCAACGTTCGTCACCGGCCCGCTGCTCGCGCTGCTCTTCGGGCTGGCGCTGCGCTGGCTGCCCGTGGCCGGCTGGCAGCGCGGCGACCCGCTCTATCTCATTCTCCCGGCCGTCACGCTGGCACTGCCCGTGGGCGCCGCAATCGCCCGCATGATGCGCGGCAGTCTCCTCGAGACGTTGAGCGCAAGCTTCGTGCGCACCGCGCGGGCCCGGGGAGTGGGACCCCGGCGCGTGCTGTTGCGGCACGCCCTGCGGCCCGCTCTGCTGCCGGTCGTGAGTTATCTCGGACCGGCAGCGACCTACGTCTTCACGGGCTCGCTGGTGGTCGAGACGGTGTTCGCGTTGCCGGGCACCGGACGCTATCTGGTGCAGGGGGCGCTCGACCGGGACTACACGCTCGTCATGGGAATGATCATCCTCTACGGCGCGCTGACGTTGCTGCTCAACCTCGCCGCGGACCTCGCCTATGGCTGGCTCGATCCGCGGGTGCGCCATGAGTGAGGCGCGGGCCCTCGGCCTGGGGCCGATGCCGGCGCGGCCGGGCGTACGCCGGCTGCGGCAAAACCGGGCGGCGGTCGCGGCGGCGGTGGTGCTCGCCGCGCTGGTGCTGCTGGCGATCTTCGGCACCTGGCTCAGTCCCTACTCCTACGACGCGCTCGACTGGCAGCATCTCGCCGTGCCGCCGGGACTCACCGCCTCGCATTGGCTGGGCACCGATCCCCTGGGGCGCGATCTCTATGTGCGCACGCTCTACGGCTTGCGCCTGTCGCTGCTCATCGGTGTGCTCGCGACCGCCGTCAGCGTCGGGATCGGCGTCGCTTGGGGCGCGATCGCGGGTTATGTCGGTGGCAGGACCGATTCCTGGATGATGCGCACGGTGGACGTGTTGTATGCGCTGCCGTATCTCTTCGTCGTCATCATTCTCGCGACCGTGTTCGGGCGGGGCAGGGTCGCGATGCTGCTCCTCGCCATCGGCGCCGTCGGCTGGCTCACCATGGCGCGCGTCGTGCGTGGGCAGACGCTGTCGCTCAAGCGGCGCGAATTCATCGAGGCGGCGCGGGCGACCGGTCTCGGCACGGCCGCGATCCTGCTGCGGCACATCGTGCCCAACCTCGCCGGCACCGTTGCGGTGTATGCGACGCTCACCGTCCCGGAGCTGATCAGCTACGAGAGCTTTCTCAGCTTCCTCGGCCTCGGCGTGCAGGAGCCGCTCGCGAGCCTGGGAAGCCTGATCAACGACGGTGCGCGGCAGATGCTGACGGTGCCGTGGATGCTGCTCGTGCCCGCGGGAGCCCTCTTCACGCTGCTGCTCTGTTTCAACGTGCTCGGCGATGGTTTGCGCGATGCGCTCGATCCTGCCGCGCACTGAGCGGGAGGATGCCGGCGAGGTGCTGCGGGTCGCGGACCTCAGCGTCGCCTTCGACACGCCGCAGGGTGAAGTCGCAGCGGTCCGCGAGGTGTCGCTCAGCGTCGGCCGCGGCGAATGCGTCGGCGTGGTCGGTGAGTCCGGCGCCGGCAAGACGCAGCTCTTCCTGGCGACCCTGGGCCTCTTGCCCCGCGCTGCGCGCGTGACCGGCAGCGCGTACCTCGGCGGGGGGCCGCTCATCGGCCGCGGGCAGAAGGAGCTGGATCGGATCCGCGGCGCGCGAGTGGGCCTCGTTTTCCAGGATCCGATGACCGCCCTCACGCCGCACCTGCGCATCGGGGAGCAGATCGCCGAGCCGATCGTGGCGCACCTCGGCGCGAGCTGGCGCGAGGCGCGGCGCAAGGCGCTGGCGTTGCTCGGGCGGGTCCACGTGCCGGATGCCGCGCGCCGCATGCGCCAGTACCCGCACGAGCTCTCGGGAGGCCTGCGCCAGAGAGTGATGATCGCGATCGCGCTGGCGTGCGAGCCCGAATTGCTCATCGCCGATGAGCCGACGACGGCCCTCGACGTCACCATCCAGGCGCAGATCCTCGCGCTGCTCCTCGAGCTGAAACGCGCCAGCGGCCTGGCGATGGTGTTGATCACGCATGACTTCGGGGCCGTCGCCGGACTCGCGGACCGGATCGCGGTGATGCGGTCCGGACGGATCGTCGAGTTGGGTACCGCGGCGGCGGTGCTCAAAGCGCCCCAACATGAATACACCCGCGCTCTGCTCGGGCAGGTCCTGACACTGGATTCGGCAGCGGCGTCCGCATCGGTGGCCGCAGCACCGCGGGGCGTGCTCGCGCCGGAGTCGTCTGCTGCCGGGGAGAGCGGGCTCGCCATCGCGTCGCTCGCGGTCCGGTACCCTCGGGGCGGCTCGTGGCGCGGCGGCGGTCACTCTCCCCACGCCCTGCACGATGTCAGCTTCGAGCTGCGCCCCGGCGAGGCGCTCGGCGTGGTGGGGGAGTCCGGCTCCGGCAAGTCGACCCTGGTGCGCGCGGCGCTGCAGCTCATCCGGCCGGGCGCGGGGCGCGTGACCTGGATGGGGCGCAGCCTGACGGAGCTGCCGGCGCGGCAGCTGAAGGCGCTGCGGCGCGACATGCAGATCGTCTTTCAGGATCCGCTGGCGAGCCTCGATCCGCGCATGACCGTCGGCGCAATCGTCGCCGAGCCGCTGCAGGTGCACGAGCGGGGGCTCGATGTCATCGAGCGCGAGCGGCAGGTAGCGCAGATGCTGCTGCGTGTCGGCCTGAGCGCGGAGCTGGCGGGCCGTTATCCGCATGAGCTCTCCGGCGGCCAATGCCAGCGCGTCGGCATCGCCCGCGCCATGATCCTGCGGCCGCGGCTGCTCGTCTGCGACGAGCCGGTGAGCGCGCTCGATGTCTCCGTGCAGGCGCAGATCCTCGAGCTGCTCGCCGGCCTGAAGGGCGAGCGCGGCATGTCGATCCTGCTGGTCAGCCACAATCTCGCCGTCGTGAGGCGGCTCTGCGAGCGGGTCCTCGTCCTCTATCGCGGGCACATGATGGAGCTCGCCGACTCGCAGACGCTCTTCTCGCGGCCGCTCCATCCCTACACCCGGGAGCTGCTGCAGGCGGTGCCGGTAGTCGACCCGGACGCGCAGCCCCGCAGGCTGGCGCTGGCACTGACCCGGCTCACGCAGACACAGGGGGCACAGGAAGGCTCGGCGCCGACCGGATGCTCATTCCGAATGCGCTGTCCGTACGCGATTGCCGTGTGCGCCGCGCGGGTGCCGGCCTGGGAAGCGGCCGGCGGCAACCGGGCGGCGTGTCACCGCTTCCGGGAAGTGGCCGATGGTATGCTTGACGGGGAAACCCAGGACAGCCAATGAAGCCCGACGCCAGCATCCGCCCGAGCGACAGCCTGCGCCACGTCCGTTACGAGATCCGCGGCCGTCTGGCGCGGCGTGCGCACGAGCTCGAGCGGCAAGGCTACGAGATCGTCTCCCTCAACATCGGCAACCCGAAGGCGTTCGGCTTCCGCACCCCGGAAACGATGCGCCTGGCGATGATCGAGAATCTCTCCGAGGCCGAGGGCTACTGCCACCAGAAGGGCATTTTCCCGGCCCGCGAGGCGGTGGTGATGCAGCAGCAGGCGCGCGGCGTCGCCGGGGTCACCGCCGAGGAGGTGTTCATCGGCAACGGGGTGAGCGAGCTCATCGACCTCGTGCTGCGCGCGCTCCTCAACAGCGGCGACGAGGTGCTGGTGCCGAGTCCGGACTATCCGCTGTGGACGGCCGCCGTCACCCTGAACGGCGGGCGCGCGGTGCACTATCCCTGCCGCCCGGAAAACGGCTTCGTGCCCGATCCCGAGGAGGTCGCGCGCCTGGTGACCGCGCGCACGCGCGCCATCGTCATCATCAATCCCAACAATCCGACGGGCGCGGTCTACCCGCGGCCGGTGCTCGAGGCGCTGGCACGGCTGGCGGAGCGCTGCGGCCTCATCGTCTTCAGCGACGAGATCTACGACCAGATGGTCTACGACGACGCCGAGTTCGTTCCGATGGCGACGCTCGTGCGCGACACGCTCTGCGCCACGCTCTCCGGTCTCTCCAAGGTCTACCGGGCCTGCGGCTATCGGGTGGGATGGGCGGTGTTCTCCGGGCGCACCCACGCCGCGCAGGATTACCTGAGCGGCCTCGAGCTGCTGTCCTCGCTGCGGCTCTGCAGCAATGTGCTCGCGCAGTGGGCGGTGCAGACCGCACTCGGCGGCTACCAGAGCGTCAAGGACCTCGTCAGCCCCGGCGGCCGGCTCTATGAGTCGCGGCGCACCATCCTGAGTGCGGTCGAGAGCAGCGGCTTTCTGCAGTTGGCGCCGCCCAAGGGCGCCATGTACGCATTCGTCGGTGTCGACAGCCGCAAGCTGCCGGGCTTCGACGATCAGAAGTTCGCGCTCGACCTGCTCGAGCAGAAGCACGTGCTGGTGGCGCCGGGCGTGAGCTTCAACGTGCCGTACCGCAATCATTTCCGGGTGACCAACCTCCCGGATGCGGCGACGCTGCGCGAAGTGTTTGCGCGCATCGAAGAGTTGCTGCAGAGCTACGCGAGCGCCGCCCCCGGCGCGGACGCGGCGGCAAGCAACGTGGTCGAGGCGACCTCGCGATTCAAGTAACATCGCAAGAAACTGCGATAACTAGCTGTATTGCTGAAGGTTCCTAGCCATCTGAGCGGAGTCCTCGAGCGCGGGGGCACGGTCGTCGTGCCATCGCGCCAGCGCGCGCATGCGCTGCGCCTGGCCTACGCCGCCGCACAGCTCGCCCGCGGCAAGCGGGTATGGCCGAGCCCGGACGTGCTGCCGCTGGAAGGCTGGCTCGCCCGGGAGACCGAGCGCTACGCCGGCCATCACGGCGGTATCGCCCGCCTCCTCTTCCCCGCGGAGGAGTGGCTCCTCTGGCGGCAGGGCACGGCCGAAGCCACCGGCGGCCTGGAGCTGGTCAACCGCGCCTCGCTCGCGGAAGCGCTGCGCCGCGCGAGCAGTGTCGCGGCGGAGCTGGGTGTCGATCCGCGGGCGATCCGTGAGCCGCCGGGAACCGAAGCCGCGTTGTGGGTCGCCGTGCACTGCGCCGTCGCGCAGCGCAGCGGGGCGCTCGGCGCCGCACTCCTGCCCGAAGTCCTGTCGCGCCTGCCTTGTGTGGGGGACTCCCGGCCGGTGCTCTTCGCCGGGTTTCCCGCATCGTCACCCCGTCTGCGGGCAATCGCCGATGCGCGCGCCCGACACGGCCGCGAGACCCTGCAGCTTTCACCGGGCGGGGACATCCCCGCGCCGCAGCGGATCGAGAGGCCGGCGGACGCCATGGACGAGCTCGAGCGCATCGCCGGCTGGTGTTGCCAACGCCTGAAGGCGCAGGCCGATGGCCGTATCCTCATCGTGTTGCCCGGCTCCGCCGGCCGGCGTGAGCGCCTCGCGACGCTCATCCGCCAGGCCCTGGATCCCCGCGGCTGGCTGGCGACGCACGCGGCGCAGGCACAGGTCGACTGGGTCGGTGAGATCGAGGCCGCATCGCCGGTCATCATCGAGGGAGGGCAGCCGCTCGCGGACCTGCCGGCCGTGGCGCATGCGCTCGCGGCCCTGAGGCTGCTCGTGGGGGAGCCTCTGGGAGTGGACCGCCTGGCGGAGTGGCTGCGGGCGGCCTGGTGGACGGAGCCGGACGCGGCGGCGCGCGCGCGGCTCGAGCTGTGGCTGCGGGAGCGCGGCCGGCTGCAGCTCGACCTGCCGGCACTGTCGGTGTTGCTGCGGCGCGCGCCGGCGGCGATCGCCGCGCCGGCGCGGGTCATGGGCGCGCGTCTGGAGCAGGCCGCGGGATCGCTCGGGACGGGCGCCGCCACACCTCGGGACTGGTCGGAGCGCTTCACGACGGCGCTCGAGGTGTTGGGATGGCCCGGTGTTCCGGGGCAGCGGGGCAGCGCAGAGCAGCAGACCCTGGTGCGCTTCCACGAGCTGCTCGACGAGCTCGGTCAGCTGTCGGCGGCCGAGCGAAGCATGACCCGTGAGGTTGCGTTGCAGTGGCTGACCGAGCTTGCGGCCCGCACGCCTTATCGGCCAGCCGATGATGATGCTCCGGTGACCATATCCTCCGCGTACGCGGATCCTGTCGCGCAATACGACGCGGTCTGGGTCGCTGGATTGAACGCGGAGACGTTTCCGCAGCCCGTGGCACCCGACCCCTTCGTACCGCTCGCGGCGCAGATCGCCGCCGGCTGGCCCGCGGCGACCGCCGGGGGCCGGTTGGAGGAAGCGCGTGCACTCATGGCGGCCTGGCGCGCGGCCGCGGGGGAGCTGGTGTTGAGTGCCCCGGCCCGCGCCGGCGATATCGAGTTGCTGCCGAGCCCGCTGCTCGAGGAGTGGCGGCCGGCCGGCGGGCCGCCGGCGGAGGAGCGCGGCCCACTCTGGCTCCCCGCGCGGCTGCATCGGCCGGGACGGCTGGTCGAATGGCGGGACGACACCGGCGCCGCTTGGACTCCAGGACAGCCGCTGCCTTCCGGCACGCGCAGCCTCGAGCTGCAGAATCACTGTCCGTTCCGCGCTTATGCGGAGCTGCGTCTGGGGAGCGCGGAGCTCGATGAGCCGGAGCCCGGGATCGCCCTGGATGAGCGCGGACAGCTGCTGCACGCCGTCATGCAGAAGCTTTGGCAGCAGCTCGGCGATTCACGTGCGCTGGCCGCGCTCTCGCCGGAGGCGTTGGACGAGTTGGTCTCGCGATGCATCGAGGCCGCGGTGCGCGAGCGGACCGCGCAGGGTGATGAGTCGCTCGCGGGGCCGCCGCTGGCCCGGGAGTGCCGCCGCACGGCGCGGCTGGTGCGCAAGCTCCTCGGCATCGAGCGCTCGCGCGCTCCCTTTCGGGTGCAACACACCGAGTACGGGTCGCGGCTGCGGCTCGCGGGCCAGGAGCTGAAGCTGCGCATCGATCGCATCGATGCGCTGGAGAGCGGCGGTCTCGCCATTCTCGATTACAAGAGCGGCCGGCGGGTGAGCCCCGACTGGTACGGCGAGCGGCCCTCGCATCCGCAGCTGCTCGCGTACCTCGCGGCGGTCGGTGGCGGAGTGGTGGCGCTGGCGACCATCAACGTCACCGCGAAAGAGGTCCGGTACGACGGCATCTCCGCGGCCGCAAAACTGCTTCCCAAGGTCGCAGGCGTGAAAGCTCCCGAGGGCCGGCCGGAGGATCCGTGGGCGCTGCGCGTCCGTCAATGGCACGCCGTCGTGGAGCGGCTGGCGCAGGACTTCGCGGCAGGCCAGGCGCGGGTCGACCCCAAGCCGCGGGCCTGCGACTACTGTCACGTGGCCAGTGTGTGCCGCGTGGGCGACGACGTCGTCGTGGATGAAGGGGTGGAGGATGAGGCGTCGGGGATGGATAACGATGATTGAGTTGCCTGATGAGATTGCGCGCCAACGTGCGATCGACCCGAGCCTGTCCGTGCTGCTGCAGGCGCCCGCGGGCTCGGGGAAGACCTCCGTACTGACGCAGCGTCTGCTGCGGCTTCTCGCGGTGGTGGATGAGCCGGAGGAGATCCTCGCGATCACCTTCACCCGGCGGGCGGCGGCCGAGATGCGCGCGCGCGTGCTGCGGGCGCTGCGCGGCGAGGTCGCGGATGACGCCCAAGGCGAGCAGCTGCGGACGCTCGCGGCCGCGGCCTTGCAACGCTCGCAGGCGCGGGGCTGGCGGCTGGCGCAGGATCCCGGCCGGCTGCGGATCCAGACCATCGATTCCTTCAACTTCAGGCTGGCGAGTCAGCTGCCGGTGACCGCGCGGGCGGGCGGGGAGCTCGTGCTGAGCGCGCGCCCGGAGGAGCTCTACCGGGTGGCGGCGCGCGAGTCGCTGCTCGCGGCCGAGGAGGATCCGGAGCTCGCCGCGGACATGGAGCTGCTGTTCGAGCGGCTGGACAACCGCTGGAGCCACGTCGAGAGCCTGCTGGCCGACATGTTGCGCGATCGCGCGCACTGGCTGCGCTACGTGTTGGGTCACGAGCCCGACGTCCTTTGCGAGCGTGTCGCATCGAGCCTGGCGCAGATCGTGGGCGATCGGCTGAGCCGGGCCTGCCGGTCCTTCGGCGCCGGTGTCTGCGCCCAGGCGGCCTGCCTGCCCGGTGTCGGTGCGCTCGGCGCGCAGGCGAGCTGCCTCGAGTCGTGGAAGATCCTGGCGCGGCTCGCGCTCACCCAGAAGGGTCAGTGGCGGGAATCGATCAAGCGGACCGTGGGAGCCGGCTTCGACTCGCCCGCGGCCAAGGAGGCGCTGCAGGCCTGTATCGAGCGCCTGCGCGCGCTGCCCGCGGCGCGCGAGACGCTGCTCGATGTGCTCTCGCTGCCGAGCCCGCGGCTCGGCGCGGCGGATGCCGCCGCGCTCGCGGCCCTGTCGCGGGTGTTGCGGGCGGCCGCCGCGCAATTGCAGGCGCGGTTCGCGCTCGAGGGCCGGGTGGATCATACCTACGTCGCCGGCGCCGCCCGCGCGGCCCTCGCCGAGGGCGGCCTGCCGACCGATCTCGCGCTCAATACCGGGCTCTCGCTGCGGCACATCCTGGTGGATGAATTCCAGGACACCTCGGTCGCGCAGCTCGAGCTGCTCGAGATGCTGACCGCCGGCTGGGAGCCCGGCGACGGCAGGACGCTGTTCGTCGTCGGCGATCCGATGCAGTCGATCTATCAGTTCCGCGAGGCCGAAGTCGGCTGCTTCCTGCGCGCGCGCGATCTCGGGATCGGCGCGCTGCGGCTGATGCCGCTGCGCCTGCTGCGTAACTTCCGCTCGACGGCGGACCTCATCCGCTGGACCAATGGGGCGTTCAGCGCCCTTTTTCCGCCGGCCGACGATCTGCGCGAGAGCGCGGTGGCGTTCACTCCGAGCCTCGGCAGGGACGGCGACGAGCGGCCGAAGGGAGCGGACGCCGTCGAGCTGCGCCTGCTGCCCGACCGCGCTGCCGAGACCGAGGCGATCGTGGCGCGAGTCAAAGAGCTCAAGCGACGGGACGCGCACGCCAGGGTCGCGATCCTGGTCGCGGCGCGCCCGCATGCGCAGGCCATCATCGCCGGGCTTCATGACTGCAAGGTCGATGCGATCGGAGTCGAGCTGGTGCCGCTCGCCGAAGTGCCGATCGTGCGCGATCTCGTGGCGCTGACGCGCGCGCTCTGTCACCTGGGTGACCGCACCGCATGGCTCGCGGTGTTGCGCGCGCCCTGGTGCGGGGCATCGCTCGCGGCGCTGACCCGGCTCTCGGCGCGCGGCGACTCGCGGCTGCTCTGTCAGGCGCTGCGCGAGCCGGAGCGCCTGGAAGACTGTCCGGCGGAGGAGCGCGCCCGGCTCGAGCGGGCACGGGGGGTGCTCGAGGAGGCGGTCTCGCAACGCGATCGGCTGCCCCTCGCCGATTGGCTGGAGGGAGCCTGGATCGCACTTGGCGCCGCAGACGCCTATCCGGCCTCGGAGCTGCGACACGCGCGCGCTTTCTTCGATGCGCTGAGCGAGCGCACGGCGGCGGGGGAGTGGCGGGGCATCGCCTCGCTGGCATCGGTGCTGGCGGACCTCTACGCGCAGCCGCAGGCACGCACGGCGGAGCCGGTGCAGGTCCTGACCATCCACGGCGCCAAGGGCCTCGAGTTCGATCATGTGTTGGTACCGGGACTGGATCGCGCTCTCAACCGCGGGCGCGAGCCGCTGCTGCGCTGGCTCGACCTGCCGCGCAGGGGCGAGGGCAGCGATCTCATCATGGCGCCGGCGCCGGTGATCGGGGAGGAGGCGCCCGGGGAGGTCGGCGCCTATCTCAAGCGGCTCATGCGCCATCGCGCCGCCAACGAGCAGATCAGGCTGCTGTATGTCGCGGCCACCCGCGCCCGGCGGTCGCTTCACCTCTATGCGGCCCCCAAGCCACGAGCCGACGGCACGGTCGGGCCGCGCTTCGGGACCTTGCTGTTCTCCCTCTGGCCTGCGCTCGAGGAAACCTTTCGAGCCTCATCGCCGGCAGCTTCCGATGGAGGCGCAGCCGGCGGGCTCCCTGGCACTTCGCGAGCCGCGCTGCGCAGACTCGTCCCTGACTGGCGTCCGCGACAGATGCCACCGGAACCGCAGCTCACGCGCCTGCCGGTCGGGCAGCTGTCAGTCGAGTCGCTCGAGTTCAGTTGGGTGGGCGAGACGGCGCGTCATGTCGGCACCGTGGTGCACGCAGCTCTGCAAGCGCTCGGCGCCGCCTCGGAGCTGCCGTCGCGCGCGTGGGTCGAGTCGCGGGCCGAGCTCTATCGCGAGCAGCTCCGTCGCCATGGCGTGCCGGAGCACGATGTCGAGCGGGAAGCTGCCGTGGTGGTGGCGGCGTTGGCGCGGACTCTGGACGATGAGAAAGGCCGTTGGATTCTTGCGCGCGAGCATCGGGAAGCGGCGAGCGAGCTGGCCCTCACGGGAATCGTCGGCGGCCGGATGACGAACGTCGTGGTGGATCGGTCGTTCGTCGACGCGCAAGGCACGCGCTGGGTGGTCGACTTCAAGACCAGCCCTCACGAGGGCGGCCGGCTCGAGGAGTTCATCGCTCAGCAGCTGGCGCGCTATCGCGGGCAGCTGGAAACCTACGCGGCGCTGGCGCGCGGGCTTGGGCCGCAGCCGGTGCGGGCGGCGCTCTACTTCCCGCTGCTCGGCGTGTTTCGCGAGTGTCAGTAGGTGCCTGACATGGCGAACTGACGCCGTCCCTGCGCGTCCGGCGAGCCGAGAAACTGGATGGCATTGATGAGAGGTTGGCTCGCGCTCGGCCGCGGCGTCACGTAGCCCGACAGGTCGTACCCGGGCTGTGGCGTGAGAACGAGCGTCCCTTGGACCGCGAGCGGCCCACCCGCATCCTGCACGGTGCCGGTCGGTTGTGGTCCTGCTGCAGCGGGGAAGGTTACGATGAAGTTGCCGAGCGGCGTGACGTAGCCGCTGCGATCGACGAGATTGCTTGCCTGGATGCTGCCCTGGAGCTCGCTGACCACACCCTTCTTCGTGACTTTCACCAGAGCGAGGTCGGCATGCAGTGAGCCGGTGAGGGTCGGCGGGATAGCGGGGATGACCGTCGAGTCGAGAGGCAGCGATGCCGTCAGGGCGTGCGCGACGACCGTGCCGCTGAGTCCGACCTCGACATCACCGTGAGCCGATGTCGAAGGAGGGTGCTCGAGGTCGATGTGCGCGGCGAGCTTGCCGGCGAGCAGCCGCGCCGGCCGCAGCTGCCAGGTGAGATCCCCGAGCGCGGTACCCTGCACCGTCAGTCCGGCGCAATAGCCCTCCCAGATGGAGCCCTCGATGCTCGCGCAGCTGAAACCCGCATTGCGGCCGGGCAGCACCCAGCTGGCAGGCAGGCGAGCGAGCACGATCGCGGCAAAAGCCACGATCACCAGCACGATGACGCCGATAGTACGCTTCATGCGCGGGAGTCGGGTTTCAGGAAGTCACGGACTCTGGAGGACCAGAGAAGCATCGACCAGGCCCGGCTGGCCGGCGCTGTCGATGTTGGCGCTCTCGATTTGAACGCCGTTCTGCTGACTCAGGCGCGCGAGCCATCCGACCAGGGCGTCGAACGGCGCTTTCTGCAGCTGGACGCTGAGACCGTGGCCGCTCGGCTGACTGCCGGCGAGCGAGCCGCCGAGGCCGGACTCGCGGGCCGACTGATCGACGATCACGATCAGCGGCTCGCCCGAGCCGGCGCTGCGTATCGGTCCCGCCGCGGCGATCTCCGGCGCCACGCTGCGCATCCAGACGAGGTCCGCCTGCTTGCGCGTCACCTGATCGTGCAGGTGCGAAACGCTGCTGTCGAGCGGCAGCACGACCGCGAGCACGAAGAGGATCGCGGCGATCACCGCGCCGACGGCGAGGGTTCGCCGGTCCCGGGACGACAGCGACTGCAGGCGTGAGGAAAGGTCCCACCCGGCCATGTCAGGTTCCCGGCGACATCTGGATGCTGCCCTCGTACGAGGAGCCCTTCGGCGTGCCGGCGACCAGGTGCGCCTGCCAACCCTGCTGCCGCAACTGGCGGCTCAGCTGGTCGAGTGACTCCACGGTCGGCGCCGAGGCTTTGAGCTCCAGCGCCCCGTCACGGAAGGTCATCGCCTCCAACACCGCATCGGGCGCGGCGCGATGAGCCTGCACCAGCGCCTGCAGCGCCGACAGGAAGCCGCCGGCCGCCTCACTCGCCCGCGCGGCGGCGAGATGTTGCTCCATCACGCGCCGGGCTTCGTACGTGACGGGCTGGCCCGGCAACGCCGTATGGAAGACTTCCTCCATGGAAGCATCGAGCCGGTGGTCGGCGTGCTTGAGGACGCTGAGCTCGGCCGCCTTGCCGATGACGTGCAGCCCGACGAAGCCGGCGAGGAGGATCGCCGCCACCCGCCAGGCGCTCCAGCCCACCGGATGCGGGGAAACCGGGGTGTAGGCGCCCTGCAGGAGGTTGGTCGGCGCGGACGCCGGCAACTGCTGCGCAAAGAGCGTCAGCGGTCCCCCCGGCAGCAGCTGAATCTGGATGCCTTCGAAGCGCTCGCGGGCCGCTTCGACCGTTGCGGAATGCCGATGCCACTCCGCCGGGCCGGCGTAGAGGATGAGACCCCGGCCGCCGGGCGTACCGGGCTCGATCCCGGAGAGGGCGATCTCGAGCGCTTCGCCGAGAGCGTCTGCGGGAAGCGTCACTACGTTTCCGGAGGGCGGGCGTACGACTACCGCGTCCTCCTCGAGGAGGGCCACGGCCTGCCCGGGGTTCTGCGGCAGCAGCTCGCTGTCGGCATAGAGCGCCTCCGGCTCGATGCCGCTCGACTTGAGAAGGGTGGTCCATTCGTCCATCAGCTTGCGGGCCACGACCGCGACCGGCACCCGCGCCGACTCGCCCTGGCGGTGGCCGATGGCGAAATGCAGCTCCTCGATGTCCTCGGCGAGCTGCTCTTCGAGCGCAAAGGGCACGAGCTGCTGCAGCTTCGCCCCGGCTTTGGCCGGCGGCAGCTCGGGCTGCGCCAACAGCACCTCCGCGCCCGGCACCAGGACGACGACGTGCCGCCCGGCCGCCCGCGGCGCGGCGAGCGAGAGCGGTCCGCCCTGGGGAAGGCCGGCCGCGACGCCGCGCGCATCGGCCACGAGCCAGGTCGCCTGCTCTTGGGGCGTTCGCGGAAGCCTGAGGAGGAGCCAGTCAGCCATGGGGCCTCATACTAGCAGCGGGCGGCTCAATCGGGCGTGAAGCTGCGCAACACCGGGCGGGCCATCCCGGTCGGGTCCTGGTAGAGGAGGGTGTAGACCGAGAATTGCGCGTTCCCGAGGGTGATGTAGCTGCTCAGGCGGAACCAGGTGGAGGTTCCGGCGATGAGGCTCGAGAGGGTCTGCTGCCCGCTCTGCGCCGGCGGGGCGGCCGCTGTGCCCGCCCCGTTGGTCCCCTGGCCCTGGCCGGCCGCCGTCAGCACCTCCGTCGGGGTCGGGAAGCAGGTGCCCGCGGCCTGCCGGTCCTTCTCGAATTGCTGCGGATCGGAGCTGAACGGCTCCGATCCCGGGAGCAGCGCATTGAGCACATAAATGGAAGCGGAGCAGGTGTTGATCTGCACCCCGATCGGCAGGGCGACGATGTAGGGCGCCAGCACGTCGAATTGCGCGCGTGTGAAGCCGGGCAGCGCCAGCAGCTCGCTGGTGCTGGTGATCGGCAGGTTGGGCGTGCGGTAGGGCGGATTCATTTCCATGTAGACGCTGTCCTCGGCGCCGTCGGACATGGGATCGGTATTCTTGTCGATCCAGTCGACGATGAGATCGGCCCATTTGGGGTCCAGCTTGAGCTCCACCAGCAGCCGCTGGAACGCCTGGATCGCGATCGTGTTGGGCTGGTTGCCGTCGGAGGTGACGAGGTCATTGATGTTGAACCGGCCCTGGACATCCTCGAGCGATGCCTCCAGCGTCGCGCCGGGAGTCACCTCCGTCGGCGGCAGCGGCTGACTCCAGGGCTGTCCCGGATAGGTGTACTGGGAATTCTCCTTCTTCGTTTGCTGCAGCCCGTAGGCGGCGAGCGCCTCGCCGCCCTCGGCGACGAGCAGCGCCTGATCGAATTCGAAGGTCGCGGCCGCGCGGCGCGCGGTCATCGCGTTGTTGTAGGCCATCGCGGCGGCGATGATGGTGCCGAACGCGACCAGCAGAATCGCGACCAGGAGCGCCACGCCGCGTTGCGCGTGGCGCGTGGGCGGCCGGCGGTGCGTGCGCCGGATCCGGGGAACGCCGCGTTGCCGGGGACTGACGATCAATTGGCGATCTCGAAGATGCGCTGGATCCTGCCCCACTGTTGGGTTTCCAGCGTGACCTGAACGGCGAGGGGCCGCATGCGGTAGGCGTTGTCTTCCGCCGTCCCGACGCCGATGGCGGCCGGGGGCCAGGTATCGACCCAGGCATGCGTCTGTGACATGTATTGGAACGTCACGCTGCGCACGTGCTTCAGGAGGTTGCGCTTGACCGGCAGACTCGAAAGCGTCGCATCGAGCACGTTCCAGTGCTCTCGCACCAGGGTGCCGTTGTCGACGACGTAGGCCACACGCTCCAACTCCGGCCGCGGCAGGCCTATCGGATTGCTCCATCCACTGCGTGTCAGAGTGACGAGCGGAACGGCCGTGTCCGACGAATCCGCATCAGACGTATCCGACGCGCCGGATGAGGAAGAGCCGGCGGATGTGTCCGATGTATCGGACATATCGGACGGCGAACTCCCCTGCAGACAGGGCAGGTAGAGATCGCCGCCCGGCGACCGCACCGGCCGCGGCGCGAGCTGCACGAAGTCCTGCTCCATGACCTGCATGGCCATCTCCAGCTGCAGCAGATTCTGCTGGTGCCGCGTGATCGAGCCGCGGTTCTGCAGCGCCTGATTGAGGGTCCCATAGCCGATCGCGAACATCACGGCGGCGATGAAGAGCGCCACCAGGAGCTCGATCAGGGTGAAGCCTCGCCGGGCGCGCATCGCGGTCATTGCAGGGTGACGGTGGTGCCGGCCTGGCCCGGACTGGCGGGCGGCAGACCGTTGATGGGATTGGTGGACCAGGGCGGCGCCGGCGGATTCGTCGACGGGGCGATGGCGCCGCTCATGAAGCCCGTCGCGCTGGCGTACCAGCCGCGGTTGTCGCCGGCCTTGCTGTCCGCGGGCCGCACGTCGACCTCGATCTGCACCATCCCCGGAATCTGGGTGTTGGTGACCTTCTGCCGCCACTCCCAGCTCTGTCCGGCGTAGCTGAGCGTGTCATTGCTGTCCCCGGCGCTCGGCACGTTGCCCGACAGCCGCACCGTCTCTATGCGGTTCAGCGCCACCCAGCCGGCGAAGGTCTTGTCCTGCAGGTAGACGGTGGTGTTGGCGGAGGAGGTCAGCGACTCCAGGACCGCGGCCATGCCGATGGCGACGATGGCGAGCGCCACCAGCACCTCGATCAGGGTGAACCCCCGCGCGGCTCTCACGAGCCGCCCCCGGTCACCGGCTTCGCCACGATCTCGCCGTTCCGGTTCTCGCGCAGCGTGACGGCGCGGCCGGTGCTCGGGCGCTCCAGGGTGATGGTGAAGGACGACAGATCGCCGCTCGAGAAGATCATCACCTGCGGGGCGAAAGCGCTCGCGTTGGAATCCGAATCGGAGTCGGAATCCGAGCCGGGATCGGAGCCGGAGTTGGCACCCGAGGCCGAGCTCGTATGCGGCACCGGGCTCGGATGCGCTGCCGACGGAGAGTCCGAGTCGGAGTCGGAATCGGAAGCGGTGCCGGAGGGCGGCGGGGGCGGCTGCTTGATGTCCTCGTCGAGCACGATCGGCCGGGCGTCGACGACCAGTTGGAAGTCGAGGCCGTTCGGCAGCGTCCTCTCGCCCAGGGCGTCGTCCCCGGTGACGCTTTGCCACGTACCGGTGCGCACGTCGTACGCGACGAACTCATACCCATGCTGGCCGAAGAGGATGCCGTAGTCGCGGGTCTGCAGCTCCGCCTGGTCCTGGACGTAGCTCATGAGCGACTGCAGGCGCTTGGTCTCCGTCTCGAGCTGAGTGTCCTTGCCGGCGAAATTCATCGACAGCAGCATCCCCGCCGTCAGGATCCCGATGATCAGGACGACGACCAGGATCTCGAGCAGCGTGAAGCCGGCGCAGCGGCGCGCGCCGGGTGCGACAGGCGCGCCCGGGCCGGCCCCGGCCGGCCCGGCTTCAGTCGTTGAGGTTCCAATTGCCAATGGTGTCGTTGCCGCCCGGCTGGCCATCGGCACCCAGGGTGTAAAGGTCATAGGGCTGTCCGTGCGTGCCGGGGTACTCATACTGGTACGGACGGCCCCACGGGTCTTTGGAGAGCTGCTGAATGTAGGGGCCGTGCCAGTGGGTCACCGCCGGGTCGTTCGGCTGCTGGGTGAGCGACTGCAGGCCGTCGTCCGTGGAAGGGTACACGGAGTTGTCGAGACGGTATTCGGTGAGAGCGGTTTCCAGCGCCTGGATGTCGGCCTTGGCCTTGGTGACCCGGGCCTCGTCGACCTTGTTGACGACCTGCGGCACGATGACGGCCGCGAGCAGGCCGATGATGATCACGACGACCATGATCTCGATCAGGGTGAAGCCTCGGGCCTGACGGACGGGAGCGAATCTCACGGGGTTCGGTCGATGGTTCATGGTGCTCTGAGGTTTGACTGGGGGCGGCGGATACGCTTCGGGGCGCGAGCCGGAATCATAACCGCGGACGAGGGCGCCTGCGTTTGCGCCGTTCGACAGTCCCCGCGGGAGGCCGGTTCCTCGGGGTGGCTATAATCGCCAGAATCTTTGGACCGTGCGAGGAGTGTAATGAAGTTCGCCTTCGTATTTCCGGGGCAGGGGTCGCAATCGGTGGGAATGCTGGCGGCGCTCGCGCCGGCGGCCGAGGCCGAGACGGCGATCGGCGACACCTTTGCCGAGGCATCGGCGGCGCTGGGATACGACCTGCGGCAGCTGGTGGCCGAGGGGCCGGCGGAGCGTCTGAACAGCACGGAGTGCACGCAGCCGGCGCTGCTCGCGGCCGGGATCGCGACGTGGCGGCTATGGCGGGCGCGTGGCGGCCCGGAGCCGGCGGTGGTCTGCGGGCACAGCCTGGGCGAGTTCTCGGCGCTGGTGGCCGCCGGCGCCCTGGACTTCGCCGCCGCCATCGAGCTGGTGCGCTTCCGCGGCCGCGCCATGCAGGAAGCGGTGCCCGCGGGCACCGGCGCCATGGCCGCGATCCTGGGGCTCGAGGACGCGCAGGTGAGCGAAGCCTGCCGTGAGGCCGCGCAGGGCGGCGTCGTCGAGGCGGTCAATTTCAACTCTCCCGGCCAGGTCGTCATCGCCGGCGCGCGCGAGGCGGTCGAGCGCGCGATCGAGGCGGCCAAGAGCCGGGGCGCCAAGCGTGCAGTGGCGCTGCCGGTGAGCGTGCCCGCGCACAGCAGCCTGATGAGCTCCGCCGGGCGGCGTCTCGGCGAGCGCCTCGCCACGATGGACCTGCGGGCGCCGCGCATCCGCTTCGTCAGCGCGGTCGATGCCGCGCCGCACGATGATCCCGCAGATCTGCGGCAACTGCTGGTGCGGCAGCTGTCGAGCCCCGTGCGCTGGACGGACACGGTCCGCGCGCTCGCCGCCGGCGGCGCCGGCGCGCTCATCGAGTGCGGCCCCGGCAAGGTGCTGACGGCGCTCAACCGCCGCATCGAGCGCGGCCTTCAGTGCCTGGCGCTCGAGGATGCGGAAGCGCTGCAGGCAGCGCTCGCCGCCGTCCAGGCTTGATAGAGAGGTAGTCACGAATGCTCGAGAATGACGTAGCGCTGGTCACGGGAGCGTCCCGCGGTATCGGCAGGGAAATTGCCCTGGCTCTGGCCAAGGCGGGTGCCCGGGTGATCGGCACGGCGACCACCGCCGAGGGTGCAGCCGCGTTCACGGCGGCACTGGCGTCGCACGGATACAACGGCCGGGGCGCGGCGCTGGACGTGTCCGAGGCGGCGTCAATCGACGGGCTTATGGGGGAGCTCGATACGGCCGGGGAGATGCCCACGATCCTCGTCAACAATGCCGCGGTCACGCGCGACATGCTGCTGCTGCGCATGAAGCCGGAGGACTGGGACCGGGTGATCGCGACCAACCTGACCTCGGTATTCCGGCTCTGCAAGGCCTGCCTGCGGCGCATGATGAAGGAGCGGCGCGGCCGCATCGTCAACCTGACTTCGGTGGTCGGCGTGACCGGCAACCCCGGGCAGACCAACTACGCCGCCGCCAAAGCAGGCATTCTCGGCTTCACGAAGTCTCTCGCGCGCGAGGTCGCCTCGCGCGGCATCACCGTCAATGCGGTCGCCCCCGGCTTCATCGACACCGACATGACTCGTTCCCTGGGGGAGGAGCAGCGCGCGGCGCTGCTCACGCAGATTCCGGCGGGGCGGCTCGGCGCGGCCGCGGACGTGGCCGCCGCGGTTCTTTTCCTGGCCTCGCCGCAGGCCGGCTACATCACGGGCGAGACGCTGCACGTCAACGGCGGCATGTACATGCCCTGACGGGTTGCCCCGCGGCGCCGCGGACCGGCGCGGCGTTTGCCGGCGGCGCGGCCGCCGTGTCGTTGGACCGGCGCAACAGCGGGGGCATGGGCAGGGGCGTCCGCGGCCGGTTCCACGCCGGCGCCCGGCGGCTGATTCCCCAGGAAAAACAATCACTCAGCGCCACCGCACGGCGACTGGCAGGGGCGGGGGTGTTCCCCTACAATACCGCGCCCGCGCCGCCGGCCCCGGCCTGGCGGCAGGGGACGTATTTCCGCAATTTAATTTCTAAAACATAAGGACCATCCGCTAATGAGCACAGTTGAGCAGCAGGTCAAAGCCATCGTGGCCGAGCAGCTTGGTGTCAAGCAGGAGCAGGTGACCAATGACGCCTCCTTCGTGGACGATCTGGGAGCCGACTCGCTCGACACCGTCGAGCTCGTGATGGCTCTGGAGGAGGAGTTCGAGATTGAGATTCCGGACGAGGATGCCGAGAAGATCACCACGGTCCATCAGGCGATCGAGTACATCAACGAGCGCCGCACCAAGGCCTGATCCCGGGCCGGATCGCGCTCGGGCGCGCCGCGCAGTCCTCGGACGCGGCGCGCAGGATTTCACGGGGTTCGGCTCTGCGGACCCCGGCCGTGAAAGCGGCGCGATGCGCGCCGCAAGATTCCCCAGGAACCTCCTTAGAGACGGGTAGCGTGTGAGCAAGCGTCGTGTAGTGGTGACGGGCATGGGATTGATCTCGCCCGTGGGCAGCGCCGTCGAGACGGCGTGGAAGGCCATTCTCGCCGGCGAGAGCGGCATCGGACCGATCACGCGGTTCGACGTGTCCAACTTCCCGGTACGTTTCGGCGGCCCGGTGAAGGGCTTCGAGCCGGGCCGTTACTTCAACTCCAAGGAGCTGCGGCGCATGGACGACTTCATGCACTACGGCGTCGCCGCGGGCATCGAGGCCGTGCAGGACTCCGGAATCGACTTCTCCAGGCACGACGCGTCGCGCTGCGGCGCCGTGTGCGGCGCCGGCATCGGCGGCCTCGGCACGATCGAGGCCGAATACGACGCGTACGTGAAGACCGGCAATCCGCGCAAGATCTCCCCGTTCTTCGTGCCCGCGACCATCATCAACATGATCGCCGGGCATCTGTCCATCAAGTATGGCCTCAAGGGACCCAACCTCGGCGTGGTCACCGCCTGCACCACCTCCACGCACGCGATCGGTATCGCGATGCGCACCATCCAATACGGCGATGCGGACGTGCTGATCGCCGGCGGCGGCGAGATGGCCACCACCATCTGCGGCCTGGCGAGCTTCGCGCAGGCGAAGGCGCTGTCGACCCGCAACGAGGCTCCCGCCGAGGCCAGCCGGCCCTGGGATCTCGACCGCGACGGCTTCGTGTTGAGCGACGGCGGCGGCGCTCTCATTCTCGAGGAGCTCGAGCACGCGCGCCGGCGCGGCGCCCGGATCTACGCGGAGCTCGTCGGCTTCGGGATGAGCGGTGACGCCTATCACATCACGCTGCCTCCGGATGACGGCGAAGGTGCCCGCCTCGCCATGGCGAATGCAATGAAGGATGCCGCGCTGAATCCCGTCGACATCCAATACGTCAATGCGCACGCGACCTCCACTCCTGCCGGCGACAAGGCGGAGACGATCGCCATGAAGCGTGCCTTCGGCGACCACTCGCGACACCTCGCGGTCAGCTCGACGAAGTCCATGACCGGACACCTGCTCGGCGCCGCGGGTGTGGTGGAGGCCATCTTCTCCATCCTCGCGATCCGCGACCAGGTCGCGCCGCCCACCATCAACTATCGCACCCCGGACCCGGAGTGCGATCTCGACTACGTGCCGAACACGGCGCGGCCGATGAAGATCGATGTCGCGCTGTCGAACTCGTTCGGCTTCGGCGGCACCAACGGTTCCGTAGTGTTCAAGCGCTTCACCGGCTGATTGCCGCGCCGGCGGGTCGCGCACGAGGCACGCCTTGATCTTCCGCGAGCTAGACGTCCCGCCTGAGGTACTGCGGCAGCTCGCGATCGCGCATCCGCAGCGCTACCCCGTGCTGTTCGACAGCGCGGCCGACGGCCCGCTCAGCCGCGCGAGCATTCTCGTGGCGCAGCCGGCCGGGTCGCTCTGGCTCGATGCGCAGGGCCGCCTCCAGAAGGAAGGCGCAGTTCCGCGCGGCATCGGGGTAGCGGGAGAGGGATTTCTCCGCGCCCTGGAGCGTTGGGTGGCCAGCGAGCCTGACATCGCCGGCGCGGCAAGCGATCAGGCCGATCTGCCGTTTCGCGGCGGCTGGGCCGTCTTCCTCGGGTACGAGCTTGCCGCGGAGATCGAGCCGCACCTCGTGCTGCCCCGCTCATCCGCCGCACACGCCTGGCAGGCCTTCGCGCTGCGGGTGCCATGCTGTCTCACGCACGACCGGATATCGGGGAGAGTTCAAGCGATCGCGGAAGACCGCGCGGCAGAAGCACTCGAGGCGGTCGAAAGCGACGCGCGGGAGCTCGCGAGGCGTAACCCCGCTCGGACGGCAACGCTCGCGCCGGCCGCATCAGCCGGCTCAGCCCTGCCGCCCGCGCCACCCCTGGTGGCGCGCGTGGTCGAGGAGGAGCCGGCCGCTTATCTGGAGCGGGTGAGGCGCGGCAAGGAATACATCCGCGCCGGCGACATCTATCAAACCAACCTCTCGCGTCCGTGGCGGATCGAGCTGGCCGGCGAGCCGGATGTCGGCCGCCTGTACGAGCGCCTGCGAAGCGTCAATCCCGCGCCGTTCGCGGCGCTCGCGCAATGGCGCGGCGGCGCGGTGCTCAGCTCCTCTCCCGAGCGGCTGCTGCGTGTGGCGGGCCGCCGCATCGAGACCCGCCCCATCGCGGGTACGCGGCCCCGCAGCCTCCGTCAGGGCGAGGACGCGCGCGAGACCGCGGCCCTCGCGGCACATCCCAAGGAGCGCGCCGAGCACATCATGCTGGTGGATCTCGAGCGCAACGACCTCGGGCGGGTCTGTGAGGCCGGGACGGTGCGCGTCGAGGAGTTGATGTCTATCGAGTCCTACGCCCACGTCCACCACATCGTCTCCAGCGTGACGGGGACGCTGCGCCCGGAAGTCTCCGCGGTCGAAGCCCTGCGGGCGGTGTTCCCCGGCGGAACGATCACCGGCTGTCCCAAATTCCGCTGCATGCAGATCATCGCGGAGCTGGAAGGCGAGGGGCGCGGCGCCTATACGGGCGCGCTCGGCTTTCTCGGGCGCGACGGCAGCATGGACTTCAACATCCTGATCCGCACCATGACGGTCGACGGGCGGGCGGTGGAGTTTCGGGCCGGCGCCGGCATCGTGGCCGACTCCGATCCGGAGCGCGAGCTGGAGGAGTGTCGCGCCAAGGCACGGGGGCTGCTCGCCGTATTCGGTGCAACGGCCCTGACGGGAGCCGCGGCGTGAGCGATCAGGCAGGGTTCGAACGGCGTGGAGCAGGGGCGGGGTCTGCCAGCGCCTCCGATGCGCCGGTGTCAGTTCTCGTCGACGGAGTTGCGGCCGGCGCCATTTCCGCTTTCGACCGCGGCCTGCATTTCGGCGACGGTGTCTTCGAGACGATCGCCTGCCTGCATTCCCGTCCGCGCTTTCTCTCCCTGCACCTCGAGCGCCTGGCGGCCGGCTGCCGCGTGCTCGGCATCACGCCGCCCGCCGCGGAGCTGCTGCGCGAGGAGATCGGGCGTCTCGCAGGCGAGCAGGAGCGCTCGATCGTCAAGCTCATCGTGACCCGAGGTCCCGCCGCCGTGCGCGGTTATGCGGTCAGCGGCCGCGAGCAGGCAACACGCGTGGCGATTCGTTATCCTTGGCCCGTGGAAGATGCCGTCTTGCAGCAGCAGGGGGTGAGCGTGCGCCTCGCGGCGATGCGGCTCGGCGAGAACCCGGCGCTGGCCGGGCACAAGCACTGCAACCGCCTGGAGCAGATTCTCGCGCGCGGTGAGCCGGAAGGCGCCGCCGCCGAGGCGCTGATGCTCAGCCGGTCCGGAAAGCTCATCTGCGGGACGATGACCAACGTGTTTCTCGTTGACGGTTCACAGCAATCGCCGCGTCTGCGTACGCCTGCGGTTGACCTGTGCGGCGTCGCCGGTGTCATGCGGCGTGTCGTGTTGCGGGAGGCCGCCGGCGCCGGCATTGCGGCAAAGGAGTGCGACCTCTGGCCCGCGGACCTCGCGGCGGCGAGCGAGATTTTTCTCACCAACGCGCGGGTCGGGATCTGGCCTGTCGGCAGGCTCCCGGACAGGACGCTGACCCCGGGTCCGGTGACACGGCGCCTGCAGACTCTGCTGCAACCCCTGCTCGAGGAGCCGGCCGATGCCTGAGGCGCCCCGGCAGCGCGGCCGCGGGGCCCTGCTGGTCCTGTTGGTGCTCATCGTCGCGGCGGCGGCCGGGGCCTACATCCTGCTGGGCGAGAATTTTCATGCGCCGGGTCCGGCGCCGGCGGCCGTGCGGCTGAAGGTATCCGCCGGCGAGAGCACCCGCACGGCGCTGGCGCAGCTCGCGGGGCTCGGGGCCCTCGCTCACCCCCGCGAAGTCGAGCTCTACCTGCGTCTCCATCACCGCACTCCGCGCATCGAGATCGGCACCTACGAGGTGCCCGCGCATGCGAGCGCCGCCGACATCATCGCCATGTTCGAGCAGGGCCGGGTGATGTTGGATCAGATCACGGTGGTCGAAGGCGCGAGGTTCGCCGACTTCCGCCATCAGCTCGATGCGCAGCCGGACATCGCTCATGTCCTGCGCGGCAAGAGCGACAGCGAGGTGATGGCGGCGCTCGGGCACGCCGGCGAGGATCCGGAGGGGCGGTTCTTCCCCGACACCTATCGCTTCACGCCCGGCACCAGCGATCTGACCATCCTCTCCATGGCTTACGAGCGCATGGCCGCCGTGCTGGCCAAGGTCTGGGAGCAGAGGAGCCCCGATCTGCCCTTCGACAGCCCTTATCAGGCGCTGATTCTGGCCTCGGTGATCGAGAAGGAGACGGGCGTGGCCGATGAGCGCTCGCTCATTGCCGGAGTCTTCATCAACCGCCTGCGCCGCGGCATGCGGCTGCAGTCGGATCCAACGGTGATCTATGGGCTCGGCACCCAGTATGACGGCAAGATCCATACGCGGGACCTGACGACCGATACGCCGTACAACTCCTATACGCGCTCGGGGCTGCCGCCGACGCCGATCTCGCTCCCGGGCCTGGAGTCGCTGCTCGCGGCCGTGCATCCTGATCAGACCGACGATCTCTATTTCGTCGCGACCGGGCAGGGCGGTCACCATTTCTCGAAGACACTGGCGCAGCACGATGCGGCGCTGCGCGCGTATCTCGATCGCCTGCGCGAGCAGCAGCAGGCCGAGGTGCGCCGGCAGCGGGCGGCCAACTGATGGCGCGCGGACTCTTCATCACCCTGGAGGGCATCGAGGGCGCGGGTAAATCCACCGTGGCGCGCTCGGTGTGCGAGTGGCTGGGCCGCCATGGAATGCGTGCGGTTCTCACCCGGGAGCCCGGCGGCACGCCGCTCGCCGAGCGTGTCCGGCAGATAGTATTGGAGCGCGGCGAGGAACGGCTGTCCGCCGCGACGGAGACGCTCCTCATGTTTGCCGCGCGCGGCATTCACCTCGAGAACCTGATCCGGCCGGCGCTCGAGCGCGGCGACTGCGTCGTCTGCGACCGCTTCACGGACGCGACCCGGGCGTATCAGGGGGCGGGGCGGGGAGTGGACCCGGCGTGGATCGAGTCGCTGGCGGGCCAGGTCCACGGCGGCCTCACGCCCGACTGCACGCTGCTCCTCGAGCTGCCGGTCCCCATGGGCCTCGAGCGTGCGCGCAGCCGGCGGGCGGGCGCCGCCGACCGGTTCGAGGCCGAAGCCCAGGCTTTCTTCGAGCGGGTGCGCGCAGGGTATCTCGAGCTGGCGCGGCGCGAGCCCGGCCGCATTCAGGTGATCGATGCCTCCGTGCCGCTCGCGGGCGTGCAGGCGCAGGTGGCGGCCGTGCTCGAGCGTCTGCGGACGGCCGGCAGCGGGGGGCGGGCACCGTGACTCCGGCCTGGCTGTGCCCGCAGATCGAGCAATTGCGCGGCGCCTTGGCGGCCGGACGGCTGCCGCACGCTCTGCTCATCCACGAGGCGCCGGGCGCGGGGGGCGAGTGGCTCGCCGGGTGGGCCGCGCGCCTGGTCCTCTGCTCGAACCCGGCCGAGGCGCCCTGCGGGCGCTGCGGGCCCTGCCAGCGCGCGGCGCAGGGACAGCACCCGGACCTCATGTTTGTGCGGCCGCTGGAGGCCTCGACCCAGATCAGGATCGAACAGGTCCGGGAGCTGGCGACCGAGCTTGCCCTGACGGCCCATCAGGGCGGCTACAAGGTCGGCATCCTGTCCCCCGCCGACAGCATGAACCGCTTCGCGGCCAATGCGCTGCTGAAGACCCTCGAGGAGCCCCCTGGAGGCACGCTGCTCATCCTGGTCGCGAGCCACCCCTCGCGCCTGCCGCCCACCCTTCTCAGCCGCTGCCAGCGGGTGCGCGTGCGCGCTCCGGAGCGGGACGAGGCCGTCGCCTGGCTGGAAAAGACCCGGGGGCCGGGCGACTGGGGCCGGGTCCTGGCGGTCCTCGGGACGACCCCCATGGCCGCGGCCGAAGCCGACCCGGCGGCCGTCGCCGAGGTGGCGGCCGAGGTCCGGCGCGGGCTCGAGGAGGCGGCGGCCGGCGGGGGCGACCCCGTGGCCACGGCCGAGCGCTGGGCACGCTCCGAGCTGCCGCTGCGCCTCACGTGCGTTGAGAATTGGCTCACGGAACGCATCCGCGCCCGGATCGGCGGCGGGACCCTCTTTACGGAAGTGCGGGCTGGCGCGCACTCCCGTGGGCACGCGGAGAGCTTAGACTTGCGGCAGCTTTTCGGCTTCCTGGACACGGTCCGGGAGCTCAAGGCATCGTTCGACGCGCCGATCAACCGGGGATTGGCGCTCGAGAGCCTGCTGCGCAGCCTCTCGCCGCACCCCGCTTCAGTCAGAGCCTGAGGACGCGATTTTGAGAGCAGGTGGGAACAAGCCGGGCCTGTTGACGCTCACCATCAAAGACAAGAGCGCGCTGTATCTCGCCTACATGCCGTTCGTGAAGAACGGCGGCCTCTTCATCCCGACCAACAGCAACTACCGGCTGGGGGACGAGGTGTTCATGCTGCTCAATCTCATGGGCGAGGACGAGAAGCTGCCGGTCGCCGGGCGCGTGATCTGGGTGACCCCGAAGGGCGCGCAGGGCAAGCGCACCGCCGGCATCGGCGTGCAGTTCAGCGAGCAGGACCACGGGCAGACGCAGAAGAAGATCGAGACCTATCTCGCCGGCGCGCTCGCGGGTGATAAAGCGACACACACGATGTAACCGGCTTCGTGCGGCGTTCGAAAGCAAATAAGTGAGCGGACCAGGGCCGCTCCCTGGGCCGCGGGGTCGAAAAGGCTAGACGGCTGGCCGCTCAAAGCGCCGCAGGCGACTTTGAGCCAATCTAAGCACTTCGTCGCAGCGCGATGCCGCTGTGCGTCAGGCCGCCCGTCAGCACGTACGCATCGAAGCCGCGCTCCACCAGGATGTAGGCCGCCGCGGAGCTGCGCCGGCCGGTGTCGCAGTAGACGACGTACGGCACCTTGCGGTCGAGCGTCGTGAGCTTCAGGCGGATGAAGTAGAGCGGGATGTTGAGCGAGCCGTCGATGGAGAGGTTCTGGTGCTCGCTCGGCAGGCGCACGTCGAGCCAACGGCCGCCGCGCGCGATGATCTCCCGCGCCCGATCGTAGCTCACCCATTGCAGCAGCGGCTCGTTCATGAGCTCGCGGAAATCCTGCTTGTTGAGGCGCATCAGCACGCCGTCCGTGAGCATTGCGACGGTGGCGTTGCGCTTGGCTTCCGCGATCAGCGCCTCCTCCCCGAAGGTATCGCCGACGCCGAGCTCGGCCAGCTTGATGCCTTCCTTGTTGAGCGGCGTTTCGCGCGTCACGACGCACTTGCCGCTCACGATCACGTAGAAGAAGTCGCCTTCGTCGCCCTGCTTGATGACGACATCGCCCGCCCGGTACGGTACCCGCTGCAGGCGCATGAAGATGGCCTGGATGTTGGCGGGCGGGATGCGGTGGAAGGCCTTGGTGGACAGGAGCGTCGTCATCCAGTCATCGCCCGCGGTGCCTTCGAGCTGCGACTGCAGCTCCGCCACTTCGTAGGTGCCCGTCTGGTCCCAGGTGATCACGACATCGAGCAGCTCGCTGTCGATCGAGAGATAGGCGACCTCATCGACGGCGCGCGCGGTCACCTGCCGCGGGATCTGCGGGTAGAGCGGGGTGCGTGCCTCCGGCGTGCCGCCGCGGATCATCGCGATGGTACGCTCGGCTTCCTTGACCTCCACCATGCCGGAGACGATCCACACGGTGCGCTTGTCGGTGTCGCCTTCCTTGAAGAGCGTGCGGCCGGCCGGCATCGTGCGCACGACCACTTTCTTGGCGAGTGCCGCGAGGTTATCGCGCTTCAGGCCGTCGAGCGGCGCGAAGGTCTTGAGCAATTGAACGCTTGCTTCGCGTTCTTCGAGCATCTTGAGGGCCCGTGAAAATTATGTCCGATGGTAGCACAGGGTCTCCGGTGCACCGGGGAGCCGTTCACGGTTTTGGCCCGGTTGCGCGACGGGATCGTGATTTTTGACCCATTACGACTTCTCGAGCGACCGCTCGCCGCCGGCCCCCGCGACCAGGGCCCAGCCGGAATCCGGCTGGAAACGGGCCCCGAAGCGGGCCGCCAGCTCTTCCAGGCGCTCGACCACGGCCGCAACGCCTCGGCTGCGCGCGTAGGTCAGGGGACCGCCGCGAAAGGGCGCGAAGCCGGTACCGAAGATGACGGCCGCATCGATGAAGTCGGCATCCTCCACGATCTGCTCGCGCAGACAGGCGGCGCACTCGTTGGCGAGCACGAGGATCAGCCGGTCGATGAGCTCGCGCGGCGGCGCCTCCGCGGAGGCGGCCGGCTTCACGGGCTTGCCGTCCTTCCACAGATAGAACCCGGCGCCGCTCTTGCGGCCGAGTTTGCCGAGCGCGATCAGCTCCCGCAGGCGCGTGAGGTTCGGCATGGCGCGCCCGAGCTCGGCGGCGATGATCTCGCCCACGTGCGCGGCGACGTCGAGGCCGACGACATCCGTGAGCTCGATCGGTCCCATGGGCATCCCGAACGCCACCGCCGCTTCGTCGATGACGTGGATCGGGACTCCCTGCTGCGCTGCATGCATGGCCTCGTAAAGGTAGGGCATCAACACGCGGTTGACGATGAAGCCGGGCGCGCTGTGACAGGGCACCGGCAGCTTGTCCAGCCTGCGGGTGAAGGCGATCGCCGTCTGCAGCACCGCCGGATCGGTGTTCGCGGCGTGAATGATCTCGACCAGGGGCATCTGGGCGACGGGGTTGAAGAAGTGCAGCCCCGTCAGGCGCTCGGGTCTCGCCAGGCGCTCGGCGAGCGACTCGAGCACGATGCTCGAGGTGTTGGTGGCGAGAATGGCGTCGGGCTTCATGCGCGGCTCGAGCGCGGCGTAGATCCCGCGCTTGGCATCGAGGTTCTCGAAGATCGCCTCGATCACGACATCGGCGCGCGCGGCGCCGTCTCCTGTCACATCGGCGGTGAGGCGCGCGGCGGCTGCCTCGATCTTCGCGGGATCGCGCAACCGCTTCTCGAAAAGCTCGCGTGCGCGCTTCAGCGCCGGCTCGATGAATTTGAGCTCCCGATCCTGCAGCGTCACGGTGAGGCCGCGCAGCGCCGACCAGGCGGCAATGTCACCGCCCATGACGCCGGCGCCGACGACGTGCACGTGCTCGAGGGGGGTGGCGGCCTTGCCGCCGAGCGCCTTCAGGCGATCCTGCAACATGAAGACGCGGATGAGATTGCGCGCGGTCTCGGTCGTGAAGAGCTGCGCGATGGAGCGCGCCTCGGCCTCGAATGCCACGGCCCCGTGCGCTCCGTAGCGCGCCCAGAGATCGATGACGGCGTAAGGGGCGGGGTAATGATCGCGGCGGGCTTTCTGCGCGACCTCGCCGATGAGCGAGCGCTGCACGATCGAGCGGATGAGCGGCCAGCTCATCGCCTGGTCGGTCAGGCCCGGCCGATGCGGCGGCGGCGGGTCGAGGATGAGCTTGCGTGCCGCCTCGCGAAGCTCGGCTTCGGGCACCAGCTTGTCGATCAGCCCGAGCCGCAACGCCTTGTCGGCGCGCACCGGCTTGCCGGTCAGCATCATCTGCATCGCCGCCCGGACGCCGATCAGCCTGACGCTGCGGACGGTGCCGCCGAAGCCGGGGTGGATGCCGAGCTGCACCTCCGGGAAGCCGAGCGACAGGCGGTCATCCCCCACCGCGACGCGGTAGCGGCAGGCGAGGGCGAGCTCCAGGCCGCCGCCGAGAGCAAAGCCCTGGATGGCCGCCACCGTCGGACACGGCAGCGCCTCCAGGCGGTCGAACACCTGCTGGCCGGCGTGGATCAGCCGATAGCCGCTCTCGGCGTTGGTGATGCCCGTGAACTCCTTGATGTCCGCGCCGGCGATGAAGCCGCTCTTCTTGGCGGAGAGCACCACGATGCCGCGCAGCGCCGGCGAGGCGATCCGATCGAGAAGGGTGGCGAGCTCGCGCAGCACCTGGCTCGAGAGCACGTTGGTGGAGGTGCCGGGCTTGTCGGCGGTCAGCCAGACGATGCCGTCGCCGTCCCGCTCCATCTTCCAGGCAGAAGTGGAGGTCTCGATGTTCTTCATTTTCTCCCCCTGGAGCGGGATCAGGCCACGGCCGTGCGCTGCTCGGATCGATCCGCGCGCACGTGGAAATCGCAGACCAGTGGACGGTGGTCCGAGTAACGCACGTCGGGCACGCGGAAATCGGTCACTTCGATTCCCTCGCTCACGAGAATGAAATCGAGCTCGACGCGCGGCACGCGCGCGGGAAAGGACGGCAGGCCCGCCGAGTTCGCGCTGCGAAGGCCGGCCGCGCGCATGAAGAGGTAGATCTCGTGCGTGCCCCAGAACGTGTTGAAGTCACCGGCCACGATGACGGGCTTCTTCGACTTGACGATGAGATCGTGCAGCGAGCGCAGCTGGTACTGGCGGTGACGGAACTTGAGCGAGAGGTGAACCAGGAATACGCAGACGTCCTCGAGCTCCAGCTCGATGATGAGCCGCTTGATGCCGGTATCGAAGTAGTGGAAGCGCTCGCCATGCACGTGCGGCGCGGACAGGAACGCATTGCCCTGCTTGCGCACGATGGGCATCAGCTGATTGATCGAGCTGGCGCCGTACTTGCACTGGTAGGTCGAGTAGTGCCCGAGCTGGGCGGCGATCGCCTCCGCCTGGTTCACCATGCCGGTACGGATGGAGCCCGTGTCGACCTCGATGAGGCCGACCACGTCGGCGCCCTCCGCATGCAGGAATTCCGTGATGCCAGCCAGGACTTTGCGGTTGCTGCGCAGGTACCCGGCCCCCGGCAGCGGCAGGTGGAACGCCGGGCCCGTGCCGGTGGCATAGCGGATGTTGTAGACGACCAGACGCAACGTGAGGCGGTTCCTGCGCGGCGGCAGGCCGCAGGAGGCCACGCCGGGAGATTGATTGTATTGCATATTGCCGGGGGCCGCCGGGGCGACGGCGGGCCCCCCGGCGGCTGTCGTCTGCGGCGGACACGGCGAACCGGGCCGGCTTCGCGCCGGGCGGGTCTTGTGCCAAACTTGACCTTATGTCCCAGGGCAATCCCGTCCGGCTCTTCGTCACGCACGTCTGGGAACCGGGCGATGACTACCTGCGGGTCTTCGAGTATCTCGAGAGCTCGCGCAATTTCTTCTACCGCAATTTCAGCGCGCCCGAGAAGCGCCCCGGTGGGGACAAGGAAGCCGGCAAGGAGGAGCTGCGCCGCCAGATTGCCCCGGTCGAGGCCGTGATCGCCCTGTCGAGCCTGTTCGAGGGCAACCAGGACCTGGTGACCTTCCAGCTGCTCTACGCCCAGGCGAGTCAGAAGGCGGTGGTGCTGCTGAAGCCCTTCGGCTCGCAGAGGCCGGTGCCGAAGGTGCTCGCCGACCTGGCCCACGAAATCGTCGATTGGGACGAGCGGGCGCTGGTCGATGCCATCAAGCGGCAGGCGCGCCACGAGGAAACGACGCGCTGGGACACCATCGAATTCAAGCTCGACTGATCACTGCCCCCAGCAGTAGGCCGTCGAGTCGGTGCCGCCCGAATTCTGGGCGGTCTCCTGCCCGGAGCTGTTCAGCACGAATTGCGCGCAGGCGGAGTCAGTCGTCTGCGGTGACTTCAGCGGGGTCGCCGTGATCGTATACGCGGTGGCGCTCTGGAATGCGACCGCGATCGAATAATAGCCGGCGGGGGAGGCCGTGGTCCCCGCTACGACCGGGCAGGTGGCGGGCGCCGTCGGCGTGTAAGTGAAGTTCTGCGAGTAACAGCGCTGCAGCGACTGCGCGTCCTGCAACAGCGTCTGCTTGGCGTCCGTGCGGTTCGCCTTGCGGATGTAGGCCGTATAGGCCGGGATCGCGATGGCGGCGAGAATGCCCACGATCGCCACGGTGATCATGAGCTCGATGAGGGTGAATCCCGCGAGGGAGAGGCGTCGATGGCGCGTCATGTGCATTCCTCACTGCCCCTGGTGCACGACCACGTTGACGACTTCCGTGTCGGGCGATGATGCGGGACCATTCAGCTGCACGTCGACCTGTTGACCGGTGGAAAGCGAGCTCAGCTCCTCGTCCGCGGGGCTGCCGGGCGCAACGGTGTAGGTCTGCCCGTTGACGGTGACCGAGTCCCCCTGGACGGATGTCAGGGTGCCCGTGACGATCGGGCCGGCGAGCTGGTTCGCCTGGACTGCTCCCACCGCCAGCATCGCGGCCGCCACGCCCGCGGCCAGCGCCGGGATGATCCTGTGAAGTCTCATTGCCGTACCTCCCACCATGCGTTTCGTTGCGTCACGCCGCCTGCCTCGCTGAGCGTATAGATGGTTCCGTTGGAGAGCTGAGTTTCCTTGGCGCCGCAGTCCGTCCCGGTGCAGTTCTTCTGCACGATGGTGGGCTCCGAGGCATAAACGCCGGGGAGGTAGACGCCGATGGGATTCTGGCCGCTCGAGGTCTGATTGGCGCTGTTGAGCTGGCCACTGTTGGTGACATCGAGCATCGGCTCCGGGAAGGATCCGCCGGTGGCGTAGTTGAGGGCGAGCTGCCAGGAGTTGCCGCCGCTGGTGCACGGCGAGCTGTTGGGCTGATAGGCGTTCACCACCAGGACGCCGCCGTCTTCGATCTGCGGGTTGGTCACGAACCGAAAGCCGGCCGCGAGCCCGAAATCGATGTACCAGCCGCGCTGGGTGGGGAGGTTGACCGGATTGACCGTCGGCTCCACGAGCACGGTGATCGCCCCGCCCGGCCCGGTGATGGTGCTGGTCGCCACCGTCTGCTTGGCGAGATTGGCGCGCACCGGGATGCCGCTGAACCCGAGCGGCGAGGCCGACCCGGTCGGCGCATCGAAGATGCCGTAGAGGGTCTGCACGCCGGTCGTCGTCAGATCGGGGAAGCCGAGAAGCTGGCCGGTTCCCACCGCGACGATGGTGCCGGGCAGTTGCGGGAACTGCGGGTTGAGTGAAACCGCCGGCACCGTGGTGATCGGCTGGATGTTGCCGCTGGCATCCCGCGTCTGATAGAGCACGCTGACCGCCCACAGCGAGGGGTTGCTGTTCGAAATGTCGATGCGCCAGAGGTTCCCCTGCAGGTCGCCCGCATAGACCATGTTGTCCGTGCCGGTGACGTTGCCGGTCGTAGGCACCACGGCAATGCTCGACAGGCCATTGGCAAGCGAGCTGTTGCAGGCGGCAGGTACGGCCGCGCACAGGTCCACCTTGGCGATCAGGGTGCCCTTCTGCGGGTTCACGGCGTAGAGAATCGGCTTCTGATTGGGGCTGTTGTAGCCGTTGCCGAACATCACCAGCCAGCCGGCGCTGGTATCGGCGAACTGCGGCTGGCTGAAGGTGAGTCCCATGTCCGTGTCGGTGAACTCCCACAGCACGGCCGCGGACAGCTGCGCTTCCGAGGTGATCGCATCGGCGTTGGTGATATCGAGCGCGAACACCGTCTTGCCGCCGGCGCCCTCGCTGCCGGCGAGCACCGTGTGCCAGCTCGAGTCGCTGGCGAACTGCACGTCCGCCGCGGTCGGAGAGCCATTCACGTAGTAGAGGTGGCTCGCGTTGTAGTAGGGGTTGACCAGGTTGATGAGATTGGGAAAGACGCCGTTTGGAATGAAGGCGAAGCGCTCGTCGCCGGTCGTCGCATCGAAGGCGTGCAGCATGCCGTCGTTGCCGCCCGCGTAGATGATCGCCTTGCGGTTGGCGTGCGCGGTGGCGAAAGCGAAGTAGGACGATGATTGAGAGGTGCCGCTGGGAGGCCCGACGTAGAGGGGAGCGCTGGCGACGATGTCGCCCAGCTTGTGCGAGCGATTGCGGAACGTACCGCCGTTTCGCAGCTCGAGCGAGCTGTTGCCGCGGAGGTAGTTGAGCACATCCGACCCGTTGGTATCGGAGGTGAACGTCGACAGGGCGGCACCGAGCCCCGTGGTGGACGAAATTCCGTCGGGCGCGATCGCGGGATTCCATTCGAACGGCGTGCCCGTCTTGGCGACCGGATCCCAGGTCGAGATGATGCGTCCGCTGCTCCAGTTCTGGGCATCCAGCTGTGTCCTGGCGCTCCAGATCTGCGAGCCGGCGGTGGTGGTGACCGCGCCGGTCGAGGGATTGATCGGGTATTCGAGCAGGTCGCCGGTCCAGTCCTGGTAGACATCGGAGGTGGTGAACTGCGCCTCGAAGGCGACCGAGCCCTCACGCAGAGGCGTGGAGTTGACGGTCGCGGAGGCCGTCGACTGGGTGGCGGTGAGAATGCTGACGATGATTCCCTGCAGGTCGTTCGTCAGCGCGGTCGGACTGGTGGCCGCGTAGTAGTTGCTCGTGCCGCCGGCGATCGCCATGGCCTTGAGGACGCTGGCCGCGGTGGGATTCTGCGACGGATCCACGCCCGCGCCGAGGCCGATGACGTAGGTCTCCACGGGGCTGCTGCCCGAGTCGAGGGCCGCCAGCTGGTTGATGGTGTCGATGACGGCCTGATCGTTGGTGCCCCCGGCATTGAGGGAGCCGTCGGCGTTGAAGGAGACGGTCTCGTTCCAGTTGGTGGCCGAAGTGGTGCCTGGAGGTGGCCAGGAATGCCCGCTCAGATCCAGCGTCGGCAGGCCGTCGGTCAGGAGGATGACGTACCGCTTTGCGGGACAGCCGTTGCTCGAGGGCGGGTTCTTGCTGGTGTAATAGGTGTTGGCGCCCTTGAGCAGGCCGGGCAGCGCCGACTGGCCGGCGCTCGCCTTGATCTCCGTGGTGGCGGTCGAATTGGTTTCCGGCGCCAGGTACGGGGTGAACTTGGCAATCGCGGTCGCCACCGTGCCCGAGGTCGGCGTGGCGCCGGCCGTGGTCATGGGGATGAGGGTCGTCGCGGCCGTCGCCGACTGGCTGGCGCCGTACCCGAAGCCGCGCTCGACGTACATGGTCTGCGGAGAATAGGGAACGTATCCGGCATTGGTCGGCGTCGTCTCCGTGGCGCACCCGTTGATCTCTTTGCCATAGGTTTCGGAGATGGCGCCGGGATTGGCATTGTATTGCGCAAGCGTATAGGCGAGGTAAGGGCTCGCGGGAGTCGGGCCGCCGTAGGGGTTCGTCGGGGTGGGTGCGCCATACACCAGACATGCCGGCGCGATTCCGCCGTTGGCGTAGAGCACGTCATTGATTTCCGGGTCGTCGCTGCTCGCGCCGACCTGCATGTACAGGGAAGTCGCCACGCTGCCGGTCACCTGGCCGCTGGTGTCGATCGCCCGGCAATCCGCGTAGATCGTGTTGGTCGTCGCCAGCGACGTGTAGTTGTAGCACGGATTCGCCACATAGCGGTTGCCCGTAATCTGCGTGCCGGTGAACACGAAGCCGCTCGTCGCCGGGCTCATCTGATAAACCCAGGTCGTGTATTCGGTGAGCCCCGAGGTGCTGTAATCGAGCAGCGCGAAGTCCGCGCTCGCCATGTAGGCGTTCAGCATCGCGGTTATGGATGCCTTGGCCACGTTGAGGCGATTTGCGGAATTGTCGAGCAGCTGGCTGCCGGAGGTAACCGTATAGGGTGCCAGGCCGCCCGAGCCGGCGTTGACCGGGGGCGTGAATCCGGACGGGACGGTGTAATTGACCGGTGAGCTCGAGCTCTGCAGCAGGTTGTAGGCGGAGCCGAGCGATCCCGATCCGGTCATGATGGCGCCGCTGAGATCGCCGTCCATGGACTGGGAGTTGCCGATCGCGATCACGATCTGCGGATGGGCGGGGACGGCGACGGTCAGCGGCACCTGGGCGATCGAGACGGGCGTCGGTGTCGTTGCCGCCGACGCGAGTCCGGTCAGCAGGCCCGCGAGAAGACCGAAGAGGCCGCTGCACGCGTGCCGGAATGTCGATCCATGGGATGGCATGATGGTCGGACCTCTACTGCACGGGCATCGAGGAAATGATGGTCTGCAGCGTCACGTTCGAGCTGCTGTCGCCGCCCCAGGCATGGGCGGTGACCCGGTAGACCTGCCACTGCGGGTTCGTCCCGTAGCCGGCGCCGTTGAGAGGCGAGCCGGGGACGGCCACGGGCGGCATGCTTTCGATGACGATCTGCGCCGGCTGCGGCGACGGCGGCGCGTTGGAGAGGCTGGCGCCGCTGTACTGCATGGATGCCGAGCCGGGGCTGCTCCAGTTGATGGTGTCGGCGATGCTGGACGAGGTGTTCTGCAGTTCCTGGCTCAGGTTGTACAACCCGCCCGTGTCGGTGAGGAAGTCCCCGGGGCCGTGCAGATTGATGATCGCCTGGCCGTCGCGCAGCGCGGCTTCCGCGGACTGCAGGGCGAGCTGGTGGTTGTCGTCGTTGCGCGCCATGCCCTCCTGGGCCGTCTGCAGGCGCGCCGCGGTGATGCCGATCAGGGTCAACACCAGCAAAAGGATCAGAGCCACGACCAGGACCGCGCCCCTGTTCCTGCCGGGGAGGGGCGCCTGAAGGGTTGCGGGCCGCGGCCGGCGCCGGTCAATGTATCGCATTGCGTATCCCGATGGTTTTGACGAACACCCGGCGCAGGCGCGTGTCCTTCGGCGCGGTGACCGTCGTACCGAGGAGGTTGAATGTCGGGGCGGTCTTCGGTGCCTGCACGGCGCCCGTCGGGCTCGCCACCAGAACGGCGACCTCGACGCTGCCGACCTCGGTGAAATCGGGGACCTGGTCCGCGGTCACGTAGGCGGTCCCCGAGCTCGTATCGAGGCCGTAGAGGATCTGCATGTTCTCGACATCCTCGACGACTTCGGAATCCGTGAAGATCGAGGCGCCGACCTGTCCATTCAGCAGGTCGAGGCGCCGCAGCGCCGAGTCCCCGTCGGCGCCCATGCCGATGTAGAACACGGTGGTCGTCAACGGGTAGACCATGGCGCCGGCACCGAACCCGACCGGCAGGGCCGCCGAGGCATTGCCCGGCGCGCCGGTGCTGCCCCCGAAGCTGATGGTCGCCGGACTGCCGGGTGTGAGGCCGCTGATCTGGAAGGGCACGGCCTTGGTGCAGTCGGACACCACCGCGAGCTGGTTGGCCTGCAGTTGTCCGGTGCTCGAGACCGTGAGAGTGCTGGCGCCCTGGGCCGCGGCGGCGGTGAGGTAGACGGGTGTCGACTGCGGCAGGCTCGAGCGCAGCACCAGGACATCGCTTCCCTGAACCTGTTGGCTCGTGGCGCCCGTGAACGAGGGGTCGAGGTTGGGCGTCCAGTCACCGCCGGAAACGCCCGCGGCGGGGGTGGCCGATACCGTATACGTACCGCCCGTACCCGTTCCTGTGGCCTCATAGCCGCCGATGCCGAGTTGGAAGTCATACGCCAAGGTCGAGCCGGCGACGTTGAGCACGGTATCGTTGACGGTGTAAGTCACGGTGCCCGTCACGTTGGTTTCAGCGGCGGGGGTGCAGCCCATGTAGCCGGCGCCGCGCGCCATTTGCGCGATCGTGTCGAGCGCGAAGCGCCCCTCGTCGGCGACGGACCCCACGCCACTCGTCGACTGATAGGCCGAGCGGGAGCCGACGAACACCGAAATGAGGGCGAGCGTGAGCATCAGGCCGAGGGTGACGGCCACCATCAGCTCGATCAGCGAGAAACCCGCGTTGCGGCGCTTCACAGCACGGTCTCCAGGGTCACGGAGACGTTGCCGGCGGCGGCGCCGAATGTCTGCTGGGCAACGGAGTCATTCCATTGCACCGTGATGGTCGCGGTGACGTCGTTTCCGCCAGTGACAGGGTCCGCCACGGTGGCCGTCGTGACCGTGCCGCTGCCCGAAGGTCCGAGCCCGGCGGTCAGGGCCTGCTGCCAATTCCACATGTCGTACTGCGCAACCGTCCCCGCGCTGCAGGGCGAGCCCAGGGGACACTGGGTACTCGGATTCGTTGCGGCGGCGGATGTGCCGTTGTAGCTGCCGGCCAGCGCCGCCTGCCTGTTCGCCCGCATGGAGTCGAGGATGGAATAGGCGAGCGCGGTCGCCTGCGTGCGCAGGTAGGCGCTGTCGTTGCCACGGGAGGAAACCAGCAGCAGCTTGGCTATCCCCAGCAGCCCTATGCTCAATACCAGCAGGGTGACGAGGACCTCCACCAGCGTGAAGCCCCTGTTATCGCGAGTCGTGTGAGTGGCGTACATGTGCTGTTTGCACGTCCCGCATCAGGGACAGGTGAGGGGAGCGCCGCTGAGCGCCACGCCGACATTCGCCGAGGAAGCAATGCTTCCCGTGGGTCCGACCTGTACGTAGCGCGCCTGGGAGGCGCCGCGGGCATCACACAGCGTGAAGGCCGCCTGGGCGGCCACCATGCCTGAGGAGGCAAAAGTCACGGCCGTCAATCCGCTGGCTTCCTTCACCGTCGTGCCCGTCGCCAAAGCGGGTACGGTGAATACAGGGGCGGAGCCCGGCGCGCTGCTGAGGACGATCCAACCCTGTGACCAGGGGGCCGTGGCGCTGCAGGTGGTGCCGTTGGTCGTCGGGCAGACGGAGACCGTCGTGTCCTGCTTGATCGCCTCGCTGCGCGCGGCGTTCAGGCTCATCACGAGCGAGTTCGCATCAGTCCACTGGCGGTCGTTGCTCAGGAAGCTCTGGAACGCGGGGAACGCGATCGTGAGCAGGATCGCGCCGACCATCATCGTGACGAGCAGCTCTATGAGCGTGAAGCCCTTGGCGGCCGCCCCGAAACCGGCAACCTGGCGTTCCCGGCGCCTGTGTCCCGGATCGGATACCCTGCACGAGGCGAGGTACCGATCACTCCGTGTCGAATTACGCACTGCTTGTGTGTCTGCAACCTACGACGGCTGCGGACTCTACTGGAACAGAAGCAGCGCTTCGTATGAGATGCGACAGAATGAAGCGGGCAGCTGACCGGCGGCGTTTTCGGGCGGATGGACGGAGCGAAAACGTGCTGCCGCGCACGGACCGCAGCGCCGCGCATCTGTGATGCGCGGCTCAGATTCAGGCGGGGTGACGGCTCAGATCACTGTCCCCAGCAGATGGCCGTGTTGTCCGCGCTCGAGCTGTTTTGCGCCGACTGATAGCCGATGGAGTCGACGGTGAACGAGCCGCACGAGCTGTCGCTGGCCTGCGAGGTGCCGGCCACCGGGGTCGCCGTGAAGGAGAACGAGGGGGCGGCGATGCTGGCGGCCTGCGGGTCCGGGGCGGCGGCCGGAACGCTGACGGTGATCGAATAGTAGCCGCTGCCCACGGTGACGCTGGCGGGGCTGCCGGTTGCGTAGCCCAGTGCGCCGAACGAGGTCGTGAACGCGTTCTGCGTGCTGAAGTAGCGCTGCTCGCGGGACGCGAGGTCGAGCAGGGCGGTCTTCGCCTCCGTGCGGCGCGACTCCTGCACGGAGTGCTCGTAGGACGGGATCGCGATCGCCAACAGGATGGTCGCGATGACCACCACGATCATCAGCTCGATCAGCGTAAAGCCCGCCGCCGGCCGTCGAGGGAACTTTGCCGTCATGGGTCTGCCTCGTAACATCAGCGTTTCTCGATCCAGGTGAGGCGTTGACCGGTCTCACCGTGATAGGTCACTTCCGTCTCGCACACGTTGCCCGTGCAGGTGAACGGGCCGCTGACCGGCGTGGCCTGGTTGGTCATTGCGGCAGTGGACTGCGTCAGCACGAAGGCGCCGCCGCCGGCGAGCACCACGAATGGCGAGCCCGAGGGGTCGGTGTTCTCGCCCACCGCGTTCGCGTCGGTGGCGGCGAAGTCCGGGAAGAGCCCCGGCACCACGCCGCCCGTGGTGCCCGACACCGCGTAGGTGTTGCCGGTCTCGGTCGAGGGATTGCAGTTCAGCGGCGAATTGCTGGGCGGCACGGTCGTGTTGAAGTACAGCGTGCCCTGATAGAGCAGGGGGTTGAAGAGCAGCTGCTCCTTCGAGGTCGGCAGCTGCAGGTACCACCCGTACTGCTTGTTCGAGCCGCATGTCGAGCCGTCGCCCCAGCACACGGTGTTGGATGTGTCGTCGTAGACTCCCGTGGTGGAGGCGGCGGTCAGTGTCTGCTGCTGCAGGTTGGAGAGCGTGATGCTCGACGGACCGGTCGTCAGGTAAGCGTACTTGGTCGCGGAGTTCGCATTCCAGCCCGACATGTTCCAGTCCCAGATGCCGTAGACGGTCTGCGTGCCGGTCGTGTACTGCGCGGCGGTGGTGACCGTCTGCGGTATCTTGCGGCCGGTGCCGAAATTGATGATGACGCGCGGGCTTCCCGAGCTCACTATCGTGGCCCCGGCCACCA